>ENA-UPTJ01000194-UPTJ01000194.1-marine-metagenome-genome-assembly--contig:-NODE-194-length-39439-cov-12.777346_pt1 | contig 39439 bp, 35 predicted proteins | sample MGYA00238168_ERZ767080 | MGnify/ENA primary metagenome ERZ767080 (study PRJEB28935, sample SAMN06266237) | marine metagenome | isolation source: Columbia River Estuary | place: USA:Columbia River... | reverse complement strand
AACCACCCCTGAGCGTCAACACAGGGTGTGGCAAGGTTAGCCCGCAATTATAGCCCGAATCCGGTGCTTGTGACTAAACGTCGGCGCGTGGATATCGCCAAGATTCGACCATGCGCTGAATCGCCACGGCCGGCGGTGGCGTGAGCAAGCTCACTGTAACAAGGGCCAGGCAGCCCGCAGGAACCCCAAAGACCCCCGCCGATATCGGCTCGATGCCCCACCATAAAGAAATCGGCCCTTCGACGCCGAAAACGCCTCTCAGCCAAGGTTGCGTCGTGATCATGTAATACGTTGTGACTAACAAGCCGACCGTGATACCGGAGATTGCCCCTGCGGCATTCGCACGCTTCCAAAAGATACCGAACGTGAGCACGGGGAAAAATGCGGAGGCGGCAAGGGAAAAGGCGGCGGATACGAGGAACAAGATGTTGCCAGGCTTTTGTGCCGCAACGTACGCAGCGGCCAGTGCAACCACTAGCAAAAGCATTTTAGAGATCGTGACGCGCCGAGCGGTACTGGCGCGAGGGTCAATGAGGGTGTAGTAGACGTCATGGCTCAGTGCGTTGGCAATGGTCAATAACAAGCCGTCCGCCGTCGACAGCGCAGCCGCCAACGCACCTGCAGCGATCAAACCCGCAACGACGTATGGCATACCCGCGATTTCAGCCGTTGCCAGAACGATGATGTCAGAGCCAATCGTCAACTCATTCAACTGCACCCGGCCATCGCCGTTGACGTCTTGTAACGACAACAAACCCGGGTCCACTTTGTTCCAAGCAAAGACCCAACCGGGCAGTTCGCTGAAGGCCGAACCGACCAACGTATTGAAAATCTCATACTTGACCATCACCGCCAGCGCCGGTGCGCTGAGATAGAGCAAGAGTATGAACACCAGCGACCAGACCACGGATTGGCGGGCCTGATGCACACCTGTTGTGGTGTAGAAGCGCGCCAGCACGTGAGGCAACGCAGCGGTACCGAAGACCAAACAAAACACAAGCGCCATGAAATTCCGGCGAGAGGTATCGAAGACCTCCCGGTCAATCGAGTCACCGTCTGGGTCACCCGCAAATGGCTTCGCATGGCGGGGCATACCGTTCAACGGGCGAGATTTGATCTGGGCGATGGCCAGCTCGTCGCGCCAACGAGCCACAGCGCCGTCGACCGTCCGCGGCACATTGGCCAACGCGCGCTCGGCTGCCAACTGCTCGTCAATCGGTGCACGCCGGGCGCGCTGGGCCTGAACCAGTGCCTCCGCACTTTGACGCAGCGCCTGCAAGGCTGGCCCCGGTGTGGCGAGTTGCTGCTGGAGCACCAAGACACGGTTGGCGTAATACGCCTGCACCGATAGCTCTGCGGGGTCATTGATCAGGGTCTCCTCGCGCGCCGTGACGTCGGCAAGCTGCGCTTGGTAGCTGATTTGCGGCAGCGGGTTACCCGTCTGCTGGATCGATAGCCAGGCCACGGGCATCATGAAAGCAATGATGAGAACGATGTACTGCGCCACCTGCGTCCAGGTGACGGCGCGCATGCCGCCCAGAAACGAACAAACCAATATCCCGCCCAACCCGAGGAAGACCCCTAATTCAAAGGCGACCCCAGCCAGTCGAGAGGCAATCAAACCGACGCCATAAATTTGTGCAACAACATACGTAAACGACACCAATATCACCGCAAAGACGCCGAGCAAGCGCGGGATCACGCCGCCATATCGAACACCGAGAAAGTCGGGGATTGTGAAGCGGCCAAATTTCCGCAAATAGGGCGCTAAAAAGAGCGCAACCAAACAATACCCACCTGTCCACCCAAGGACGAAGGCCATCCCGCCATAACCGGTCAAATAAAGGGTGCCCGACAACCCGATGAAGCTTGCCGCCGACATCCAATCGGCACCAATAGCCATCCCGTTATAGATGGGGGGAACACTGCGCCCAGCAACGTAGTAGGCGTTGGCGTCGGTGGTCCTGCAAAGCAAGCCGATGGTGGCGTAAACACCGATGGTGGTGAACAGGAAAATAAAACCGATCCACTCGCGCGACAAACCCAAGGTCTCAAAAAACCAAAGTGTCGCGACCAGCGATAAGAACGCGAGCGTGTAAATGACGTAAAGGCCGTTCAGGCGACGCATCCATGCGGTACCGCCCTCGCCCTCTGTTGTCGACTCTTTTTGCAAGTCCCGCATCAGCGATCGACCTCTTCAAGCCCGAAGCGCTTGTCCAAACGCCGCGCTTGCCAAGCGTAAATGACCGTGATGAGAAAGTAGACGATCAGGCTGCCTTGCGCAACCATCCAGTAGTTGAAGGGCCAACCTAAAAAAACGAATTCAAGCGACCTTGAAAAATAGATCGCGACAAACGTCACCGTAATCCAAACCAACAAGAGGGCCAGCGTCAGCCGCTTGATACGCGACCAATGCTGTTGTTTCAACAATCGCAAACGGGTTTGCGCCATTGACTCATCGAGTGGCATGCAATTCTTTCACGGCCTGACGGCTGGGTAATGCCCTGGGTGCGGGTAATTTTGCATTGAAGTTTAGCCTTTTACGGGGTTAAATCGAAGGGCATTTAAACCGCTACTCAAATGAGTCAAAACGAATTAAACCACCTCACCCAACCCATCGCGGACCTCGTCACGCGTGCTGCCGTTCAAATCGCACCGAACGAAACGATTCAGGCCGCCGCCCAACACATGCAGACACATGATGTGTCCTGCTTGCTTCTCACGCATGAGGGCCGGTTGGTTGGCATCGTCACGGACCGAGACATTCGCAATCGCGCTGTCGCGCAACAGGTCTCATTTGACGCCCCCGTCCACCTCATCGCAACCCGCTATCCGCACACGATCGCGGCGACGGCGACGGTCTTTGAGGGGCTCGTCACCATGACCCGGAACCACATCCACCATCTTCCCGTGTTGCGCGACGACGCACCGATTGGGGTGATCACGGCAACATCGGTCATGCAGATGCAGAACACATCACCGGTGGCGCTGGCCAGTGCGATCCGCCGCCAACAGGACGTCGATGGCCTTGTCACGGTAACAGCGCACACAGCAGCCCTTCAACAAAACCTCGCGAGCGCGGACGCATCGGCCTACAGCATCGGTCACATCATGACTGCGATCACAGACGCAACGACAAACCAGCTGCTGATGATGGCGCATAAAAAATTAGGGCCGGCACCCGTCCCCTATGCCTGGGTGGCAGCAGGTTCCCAAGGTCGACTCGAACAAACAGCAAAGACCGACCAAGACAATTGTTTGGTTTTAGACAACGCCTATGACGAAGCGCTACACGGCGCCTATTTTTTAGAATTGGCCCATTTCGTCTGTGATGGCTTGAACGCCTGTGGCTATGTCTATTGCCCGGGCGACATGATGGCAACCAATGCCAAATGGCGCGTCACCCTTGAATCCTGGCAGCGCTATTTCGAGCGATGGATCACGCAACCCGACCCGACAGCGCTCATGCTGACGTGTGTGTTCTTCGACCTCCGATTCATTGGCGGCGAACCAAACTTGTTCAAGCAACTGCAGGACATGGTGTTTCCGTTGGCTCAAAAAAATGGCATCTTTTTATCCCACATGGTTGCCAATGCACTGACCCACCGCCCCGCACTGAACTGGTGGGGGGGGCTGAGCTGGAACCAAGCCAAACGGTATCCAAAGGCGATCAATCTCAAACACAACGCGATCGTTCCAATTGTCGATTTGGCTCGGGTCTACGCGCTGGCCGAAGGCCTCCCCGTCAGCAACACATACGACCGCTTGGTCGCTGCTGACCACAACGTTGCCGTCAGCCGAGCCAGTGCACACGACCTCAGAGATACGTTGGCCTATCTAGGCAAGCTACGAATCAAGCACCAAGGTGCCCAAACGCAGCGCGGTGAGGCTGCGGACAACTATTTGCGCCGCAACAGTCTGTCAAATTTTGAAAACATACGCATTCACCATGCATTCAAAACCATCAAACAATTGCAAGAGGCGTTGGCGCACCGCTATCAGGCCAACCGTTTGACCTAATAGGCCAGGCGTGCGTAGAAGGTCTTTTTCGATGCCTCGCGCGCCTCTCGGAGCGTCGTTATGCCCTGCTCTTCGAGCAGCGGCAGTAGCTTTAAAAAAATCGCGCCAGTCACCAATGCATCGCTCAATGCGTGGTGGCGATCCGTTGCATCAACGCCCAGCTTCTCAGCCAGCGCATGCAGACCGTGCGTGGGTTGCTCTGGCAGGACGACTGCGGCCAATAACAAGGTGTCCAGCACGGGCTGATCGAAACGAATGCCGGTTTGCGACTCCTTCAGTTCGAGAAAACGCATGTCAAACGCCGCGTTGTGCGCGACCAAGACCGAGTCCGCTGCGAAAGCTTTGAAGGCTGCAAGCGCCACATCGATACGAGGGGCACCGCGCACATCCTGCGGCGTGATGCCATGGATCGCAATGCCGGCCTTTGGGATCGATCGGTTCGGATCAACCAATTGATCCATCACCTCTGAGGTTCTCAACTTGTTACCCACGATCCGTACCGCCCCGATTTGAATAATCTCATCACCTTGGGACGGATTAAGGCCAGTCGTCTCGGTGTCGAAAACCGTGTATGTCAACGCTGTCAACGGACGATCGGCAAGCGCGCCTGCACTGGGCGTCGTCTTAAACAAGTCGAAATCAAAAAATTCGGGACGCGGCCCAGCAATCGGCTTCGACGCGTTGGGCACCGTCGTTAAGGGGAGCAACCACCGGAAGAACGATTCATGACGAACACGTGCGCGCTCGAACCAAAGTTGCGCACTGTGTCGGGACACCACATCGCGAACAGACATCGCCACATGACCGGCTTGAACAACCATGGGATCCAGCTCCCAACTCATTGCGGTCTCCGTGCTCATGACATGCCCACTCCAGACCAAGTCAAGCTGCGCTCGGCCCTCGTGGGCCGCCACGCGCAACGTGAGGTAGCGGACGTTGAAACCATCCACGAGGCACGCGGACAGGTGAGCGAGCGCTTGTGTCAGCGTATAGCTGTCAACCTGCAAGACCAAGTCCTCTGGCACCGGATCCACCATCACCTTGACATCCAGCCACGATTCAATGTGACGGGCGGCGACCGTCAGGAAATCAATGGCGGTCATCTGCTGCAGTGGCCAGGGCTGTATCAAATCCGCGACGGCCCGATCACCGGCCGCGCGCAGTTGCTCGCTGAACCGAACAACGTCATCGTGAATTTGTGCCCGCCAAGGCTTCCGCTCCTCTTCGGTGATGTCTGGGCGCTGCAACGCATCGATCGCTGACTTAATGCTGCTCAGCCGTGCGCGAGAAAAGTCGGTCAACTCATACAACCAGGCCTCGCGCTGGCTTTGCAGCGCGTATTCCGCCGACACATCATTCATCATCAGCACATAACCAGTCACCCGCTGCGCGACGGTGGCATCAATGATCGGCGCCATGTGCACCCGCATCATCGCGCCCGCCGCTGTCAGCCACGCAAATTCGGTGGTCGGCTGCGAGACCGCACGGGCCACCTGCGCGGCCAATACGCCTTGCGCATGCGCCAACAAGTCGGCGTCCAGCCATTGCGACATCGGACGTCCAATACGCAGTGGAAAACCGCTTGGCTCGAGCAGTTCGCCTGCGTGGGCATTGAACAGAAGGATCTGCCCATCCGCGTTACACACGACGATGCTTTGCTTCAATTCAGCCATCAGGGTGGCCAATTGATTCCTCTCCGCCGCCAACTGGGCGGTCGACGAATCAATGACGCTTTGAACCTGATGACGCAACTGATCACGCTCTTCGAGCAGCGCGTTTGCTGCTCTGGCAAGCGATTGCTGTGAGCGCCCACCCTCGACCGGCAGTGTCACCAGACGCTCAGCCCGAACGGCCATCGCCAGCTGTTCCACGAGCCGCGACATTGCCGTAAAGTAGCGCGCCCGCACCTGTCTGACCGCAAACAGAACGCCAATAAAGCCAATAAAAACGCACCCACCCACCACAGGCGCGTGGGTCGTGAACGCCTGCTTCAGGAGGGCTGTTAACGGCTCAGAGATTGTCGCTGGCAGGGCTGCCCGTATGAGCCACCCACTGGCAACAACCCACCCGAGAACCAGCAGGGTGACCAGAAGGGCGACGAGCCAGACGGCTCGGTCAAACCCTCTCGTACCTGCGGGTTGCGCCATGCGAGGCTCTTTGGCTCAACGCGTCGCCAAACGCTTCCACGTCTGAACAACGGTATCGGGGTTTAAAGAGATCGAATGGATCCCCTCTGCGACGAGCCATTCAGCAAAATCAGCGTGATCGCTTGGGCCTTGTCCGCAGATACCGACGTACTTGCCCTGCTTCCTACACGCCTCAATAGCGCGCTTTAAAAGTGCTTTGACGGCGGGATCTCGCTCATCAAAATCGGCGGCCAAAAGCTCAAGACCCGAGTCACGATCGAGACCGAGGGTCAGCTGAGTCAAGTCATTCGAACCGATCGAGAAGCCGTCGAAGTAGGCCAAGAAATCGTCCGCCAGGATCGCGTTACTGGGAACCTCGCACATCATGATGACCTTGAGGTCGTTCTCACCACGCTTCAAACCTTTGGCTGCCAGCAACTCGGTGACTGCTTTGGCCTGCCCCAACGTTCGAACAAAGGGCACCATCACCTGCACGTTGGTGAGGCCCATTTCATCACGCACGCGCTTCAAAGCCTCGCACTCCATGGCAAACGCCTCGCCAAAATCCTCGCTGATATAACGCGATGCACCACGGAAGCCCAGCATCGGATTCTCTTCATCCGGCTCATAGCGCGAGCCACCGATCAGCTTGCGATACTCGTTTGACTTGAAGTCCGACAAACGAACAATCACAGGCTTGGGCCAATACGCTGCGGCAATGGTGGCAACGCCCTCCGCTACTTTGTCAACGTAGAAGGCGCGCGGCGAGGCATGACCCCGCGCGACCGATTCGACGGCCTTCTTCAAGTCGGCGTCGATGTGCGGGTAATCCAAAATGGCCTTGGGATGCACGCCAATGTTGTTGTTGATGATGAATTCCAAACGCGCCAAACCCACGCCCGCGTTCGGCAGTTGACAGAAATCGAAGGCGAGCTGTGGATTACCGACGTTCATCATGATTTTGACGTCCAGCTCAGGCATCTCGCCGCGCTGCACCTCAGAGACATCGGTCTCAAGCAAACCCTCATAAATATTACCGGTGTCGCCCTCGGCGCAGCTGACCGTCACCAAGGCACCGTCGACTAAACGCTCCGTCGCATCACCGCAACCGACGACGGCTGGAATACCGAGCTCACGGGCGATGATCGCTGCATGGCACGTGCGTCCGCCACGGTTGGTCACGATTGCGCTCGCACGCTTCATGACGGGTTCCCAATTGGGGTCGGTCATGTCGGTCACCAAAATGTCACCAGGCTGGACCTTGTCCATGTCGGCAATGTCGTCAACCAGGCGGACGGGACCCGCGCCAATTTTCTGGCCAATCGCCCGACCTGTCGCCAACAAAGGACTCTTACCTACCAACGTGTAGCGCTGCTCGACCTTGCCTTTGGCCTGGCTTTTCACAGTTTCAGGACGGGCTTGGAGGATGTAGATCTGACCGTCTGTGCCGTCCTTGCCCCATTCAATATCCATGGGTCGGCCATAGTGCGCCTCGATGATGGTCGCGTACTGGGCCAGCTGGGTGACCTCATCATCGGTCAGGCTATACCGGTTGCGCAGCTCGCCGGGGACGTCCTCGGTCTTGACCAATTTGCCACTGGCGGCTTTTTCCTCGGGCGAGGCAAACACCATTTGGATCAACTTGGAACCCAGGTTTCGACGGATCACCGCCTTGTTACCCGCCTTAAGCATGGGTTTGTGCACATAAAACTCGTCGGGGTTGACGGCGCCCTGCACCACGGTCTCCCCCAAGCCGTAACTGGATGTGATGAACACGACATCCTCAAAGCCAGACTCGGTGTCGATGGTGAACATCACACCAGCAGCGCCCAAGTCCGAGCGGACCATGCGCTGAACACCTGCGCTCAGCGCCACATCGGCGTGCGCAAAGCCCTTATGCACCCGGTAGCTGATCGCACGGTCGTTGTAGAGGGACGCAAACACCTCTTTCATCTTGTGCAAAACGTCATCAATGCCAACGACGTTCAAAAACGTCTCTTGTTGACCCGCGAAAGACGCGTCAGGCAAATCCTCGGCGGTCGCAGAGGAGCGAACCGCAAAGCTGGCCTGGGTGTTACCGGCTGTCAGCGTCTCGAATGCCGACCGGATACCCGCTTCTAAATCAGCTGGAAACGGCTGTGCCTCAACCATCGCGCGGATGTCAGCGCCCGCTTGCGCCAGCGCGCGCACGTCCTCAACATCCAGTGCATCGAGACGCTGATTGATGCGATCAACCAGACCGTCGTGGGCAAGAAACGCACGGAAGGCATGGGCTGTCGTCGCAAAACCTGTTGGCACCCGAACGCCGTTCGGCAATTGAGAGATCATCTCGCCGAGGCTGGCATTCTTGCCCCCAACGGCTTCTACATCACTGTTTCTTAGCTGCTCAAACGGCACGACCAAGGCGGTCGCACTGAACCTCTCTGATTGGTTAGATTCAGACATACACAAGACTCCACAAAGTTAAAAATGCGGTGTCGCAGTGACAGCTGCCAGCAGGGTTTGTTTGTTCTACTTGTTACCATGCAGGGACTGCTTGCGGAATGTCCCGATTGTAGTAGCTGAAACCGACAGAAAACTTGCGAGTCACGGTCACTGCATCAGATGACTGGCCCAAGGAAAAAACATAACCTATTGATTCCAAATCATTTATGCCAAACAGAACAGTCTTTTTCGTCTCCGACGGCACGGGCATCACCGCCGAAACATTTGGTAATGCGATTTTGGCGCAGTTCAATATCAACGCGCGACGCGTTCGCCTCCCCTACATCGATACGGTCGATAAGGCCCATCAAATCGTCCGGCAAATCAACAACACCGCCGATGTTGAAGGGGTCAGGCCCATTGTGTTCTCGACACTGGTGAACACGGATGTCCTCACCGTCATCACATCCAGTTGCAAAGGTAAGCTTCTCGACATGTTCGGCACTTTTGTCGAGCCACTTGAAGACGAGCTGGGTGTGAAGTCAAACCACCGTGTGGGTCGATTCTCAGATGTGACCCAATCGAAGGCCTATCACGATCGCATGGAGGCCATCAACTTCTCGTTGGCACACGACGATGGCCAAAGCAACCGTGATCTCGCGGGCTCAGACATTATCCTGATCGGTGTGAGCCGCAGCGGCAAGACACCAACCTCCCTCTACTTAGCGATGCAATACGGGCTGAAGGCATCCAACTACCCGCTGATACCTGAAGATTTTGAGCGCCGTGAACTCCCACCCGCTCTGATGCCCTTCAAAAAGAAAATTTTTGGCCTGACCATCCAGCCGGAGCGCCTCAGTGAAATTCGCAATGAGCGGCGCCCCAATTCGAAATATGCAAGCCTCGATAACTGCCGGTCAGAGGTTCATGAAGCCGAGTCAATGATGCGACGAGAAGGCATCCGCTGGCTCTCGACCACAACTAAATCGATCGAAGAAATCGCCACAACCATCCTCCAAGATATGGCGCTGGGCCAAGGGTTTTAAGCCCCACGCTCAGAGTCTTGCGCGCGCCGCTGGGCATCGCGCTCGGCGGCAATTTTGGCGGCCTTATCGGCCAACTCGCGCGCCTTCTTTTCTTCGATGGCACGCTCTTTTGCCAACTTGCGCTCGCTTTTAACGCCAAGGTGCGCATGCCGACTGATGGCATAGTTAAAAATCAGTTTGCACCAGATCGTGACACCCGCCATCGCGGTCCACTCATCTTTGGGCAGGGTTGCAGAGACGATACCGATGATGACACTCAGCGTCACCGTGGCGGCCACCAAATTCAGCGCGAGCGCAAATGGGGCGAACTTTGCGGGGTTCGGTGGCGATTCCCCTCCCTTCAGCGCAACGGACGAGAAGTCACGCTTCACCGCAATACGCCACGCTTGTCGATACCAGACAAAGGTCATCGGAAAAAGGGCTAAAAAAAGAACCCACGTGAGAATCAAATCCACGTATACATGCATGGCCATAAGAAAAAAACTTTCAAGAAAAAAGCCCTGAAGCGTTCGCCGCAGGGCTTTTTATTTTAGATGCACCGGAGATTAACCCCGGCACAAATCACCTAGAGTGCTCAGTGGCCAGTTGCTGCGCCCGCACCTTTGGGGATACGGATCGACTCAACCAACTCAGAGATGTGAGCAGGTGGTGGTGCTGTGACCTTGCAGACCACATACGCAACCACGAAGTTCACAATCGCGCCGACGGTACCGATTGCGTTTGGCTCAATGCCGAACCAACCGTTCTTACCACCAACCAGCTCGACGAACTCGGTGCCCTTGATGAACATGATGCCAGTGTGCGCAAACACGTAGAACAAGGTGGCGCTGAGGCCGGCGATCATACCGGCGATGGCGCCGGCACTGTTCATGCGCTTAGAGAAGATACCCATCAGAATCGCGGGGAACAATGAGCTGGCAGCAATACCGAATGCCAACGCCACTGTACCGGCTGCGAAGCCTGGAGGGTTCAAGCCCAGATAGCCTGCCACGAAAACCGCGACACCCATTGAGACCTTACCCGCGAACAATTCGCTCTTCTCGCTGATTTCTGGGTTGAAAACACCCTTAATCAAGTCATGCGAAACAGCCGATGAGATCGCCATCAACAAACCAGCGGCCGTTGACAAAGCAGCAGCCAAACCACCGGCAGCAACCAACGCAATCACCCAGTTGGGTAACAAAGCGATTTCAGGGTTGGCCAACACGATGATGTCGGCGTTCACGCTGAGTTCGTTACCCTTCCAACCAGCCGCGTCAGATTTGGCTTTCACAGCCTCGTTCTTAGTGGCATCGTTGTAGTACTGGATACGACCGTCGCCGTTCTTGTCATCAAACTTCAGCAAGCCAGTGACTTCCCAACGCTTCATCCAATCGGGGCGCTCGTCGTACTTGATGCTGTTCTCGGCAGCGAACAAGTCGCCGCCACCCTTGACTGCGGTGTTAACCGTGGCGTGGAGGTTCAGCTTGGCCATCGCACCAACAGCAGGCGCTGTCGTGTACAGAATCGCAATAAAGACCAATGCCCAACCCGCAGAGGCACGTGCGTCAGACACCTTCGGAACGGTGAAGAAGCGAACGATCACGTGTGGCAAACCAGCCGTACCAATCATCAGTGACACGGTGTAAGAGAACATGTTCAACATGTCGCCGCGGCTACTGGTGGTGTACTGGGGGAAACCCAACTCCGTCACGACTTGGTCCAACTTGGCCAACAAAGCGCCGTCAGTGCCAGCAAAGTCGCTACCCAAACCCAGTTGTGGGAAGGGGTTACCCGTCAGGTTCAAAGAAATGAACACGGCAGGCACGGTGTAAGCCAGGATCAACACGATGTACTGGGCAACCTGGGTATAGGTAATACCCTTCATACCACCGAACACAGCGTAAGCAAACACGATCGCCATACCGATGTAGATACCCATTTCTTTCGTCACGCCCAAGAAGCGTGAGAACGCCACACCCACACCCGTCATCTGACCGATGATGTATGTGATAGACGCCACGAGCAAACAGACCACCGCAATGGTGCGGGCACCCTTGCTGTAGAACCGGTCGCCGATGAACTCAGGGACGGTGAACTTACCGAACTTACGCAGGTACGGCGCCAGCAACATGGCCAACAACACGTAACCACCGGTCCAGCCCATCAGGAACACGGCACCGCCGTAGCCCATGTTGGAGATCAAACCAGCCATAGAGATGAACGACGCTGCTGACATCCAGTCGGCCGCTGTGGCCATACCGTTCATCACAGGGTTCACACCACCGCCAGCAACATAGAACTCGCTGGTGCTACCCGCGCGAGCCCAGAACGCGATACCGAGGTAAAGCGCAAAGGATAGACCCACAATCAAGTAGGTAACTGTTTGTAATTCCATTATTGGACTCCTTAATCTTCGCTCACGCCGAAAGCGCGGTCAATTTCGCCCATCTTTTTGGTGTAGTACCAAATCAATGCCAAGAAGACCCAGATGGATCCCTGCTGAGCGAAAAAGAATCCCAGCGGGTAACCGCCGAGGTGAATGGTATTGAGTGCAGGTGCAAACAAAATACCGGCGCCATACGAAGCCAAGAACCAAACAACCAGGATCTTGCTCAGCAGGCTGAGCGTTGCCGCCCAGTAACCTTTGCTGTCATTCATGTTGGCCATCTCCTTTAGATGTGTTTTCTAACCGCAGCGGGACATCCGCTGCACTTTGTCCGGATGCCCGCGCAGTGAAACCACGCAAAACTCCCAGCGACACCGCACTGTCAGCGCTGACCCTTACGGCTAACTGATAAAAGGACCCAATTGAGGTAAAACTTAGGGTTTATCCTGATTAATGAAAACCCTAGTCAACGGCGCCCGCCCCAGCCACCAAAAGGCAGAAGACGAAAAAAAACCAGCCCATCACTGCGCTGGTTTTTTAATGGGCGCCGACAGATTAGCTGAGCTTCAAAGCGGCGATGCCCGCTTTTGCGATTTGTGCGTCTTCGTTCGACTTCACACCACTGACGCCAACAGCGCCGATACACATGCCATCCTTCATGATGGGTACACCACCTTCGAGGAGACCGGAAATCGCAGGGGCGCTCAGGAACGAGGTGCGGCCCTGGTTAATGACATCTTCGTAAACCTTTGATTCGCGGCACCCAAGTGCCGAGGTATTGGCTTTGGACTGGGCGATGTGAGCGGAAACCGCAGGTGTGCCATCCAGACGCTGAAATCCGAGCAAATGGCCGCCATCATCGACAACGGCAATCGCAACCGCCCACTTGTTCGCAACCGCTTCTGCCTCTGCGGCTTGCAAGATGGCTTTCACGTCCGCGGCTTCTAAAAATGACTTCGTCTTCATTTGGGGTCCTTCTGTTGGTGATCAATTGAACCCCGTAAGGATAACCAAGCTACCGAGTGATTTTGGGGTGATTGGCTTCATTTCAGTCACATTAACCCCACGAATCGTGGCAACAATAGGGCCCATTTCTTGAATTCACGCATATTGGGTAGACTGAGGGAGTACGCGAACAATTGCGTCAAACATCTATGAGGAGTATTGCCAGATGAACCAACCCCTAAACACAGCCGGAACTTTTGGAACCAGCGTCTCCAGTGCCCAACGCAACAAGGTGCTTCGTAACACCTATTGGTTACTGGCGATCAGCCTGCTACCAACCGTGGCGGGTGCTTGGTTAGGCGTCGCAACGGGTATCACGGCAGCGCTGAGCGGAATGATGGGACTCGTGGTCTTTTTAGGCGGCGCTTTCGGCTTCATGTACGCGATCAACAAAACAAAGAACTCGTCAGCTGGGGTGCCCGTATTACTGGGCTTCACGTTCTTCATGGGCTTGATGATCTCCCGCCTGATCGCCATGGTCTTGGGCTTCAGTAACGGCGCTGACCTGGTCATCATGGCTTTTGGTGGCACAGCCGCCGTGTTTTTTGCGATGGCCAGCCTGGCCACTGTCGTGAAACGTGACCTGAGCGGCCTCAACCAGTGGCTCACCATCGGTGTGATTTTGTTGCTGGTCGGCATGGTGATCAACATGTTTGTCGCCAGCTCAACAGGCATGGTCGTGCTGTCAATGCTTGCTGTTGCGATCTTCAGCGCTTTTTTGCTGGTTGATATCAAGCGCATCATCGATGGCGGCGAAACCAACTACATCACCGCCACGCTAGCGATCTACCTCAACCTCGTCAACATCTTCCAGAACCTGCTGGTTCTGTTGGGCGTCTTCGGCGGCGACGACTGAAAACAGCGAGCCGCCTTCAGCGCGACAGCGATCAACCGCTGACGCGTTCGAACACGGCGATGCTCTCGACGTGAGCGGTGTGTGGGAACATATTGACCACACCCGCTGACGTTAACTGATAGTGCCCACCGGCGGTCAATATCCCTGCATCACGTGCAAGGGTGGCCGGATTGCAACTGACATAGACGATCCGCTTGGGAGCCCGCCACCCACCGTCGCCAGCGATGCTGCTCACGGCCTCCACCAGCGCGGTCACCAAGGCCATCGCCCCTTCGCGGGGTGGATCCACCAACCATTTGTCCGCTGCGCCATCGGCTCGCAAAACATCCGCGGTCATCTCAAATAAATTACGTTCCACGAACTGTGTCGGTGCCGCCGTCGGCTGTGTCGCTTTGAACTGCGCGTAGTTATCGGTGGCCCGCTTCACCAGCGTGTCGCTCCCCTCAATCCCGAGCACCTCGGCCGCCAGGGTCGCCAGCGGCAATGTGAAATTACCCAGCCCGCAGAACCAATCAATCACACGCTCACCGGGCTGAACCTTCAGCAGGCTCAGGGCTCGTGATACCAAGACATCATTGATGTACGGGTTCACCTGCGTGAAGTCGGCGGGCTTAAATGGCATGGTGACACCAAAGCTGGGCAGCTCATAGACCAAGTCACTGGACTGGCCGTCTAGGCGCGTGATTGTGTCTGGCCCCTTGGCCTGCGAATACCAGATGATTTGCGGCGCGCCCTCGCCGGCACTGTGCGTTTCAGCAAAGGTATGCAAACGGCGCTTATCGGCCTCGGTCAGCGGCTCGAGGTGGCGCAAGACCAAACCGGTTTGGGTGGCTGTGCAAGCCACCTCGAGTTGCGCACACGTCGCTCGGCCATCCATCGCGAAAAAGAGGTTCCGCAGATGCGGCAGTAGGTCGCTGACAGACTGGGGTAAGACCGCACAACTCCCCATGTCTGCAACGTACCGACTTTTACGTTCGTGAAAACCGACCAAGACAGTGCCTTTTTTGGGCACATAACGAACGGATAATCTGGCGCGGAAGCGATAGCCCCACGTGGGTCCTTCAATCGGTCTCAAGATGAAGGTCGGTTTGACTTTACCCAAATGCCACAGGTTGTCCTCGAGAACACGCTGTTTGATGGCAACCTGCGTCGACGGCTGGAGGTGCTGCATCTTGCAACCACCACAACTGCCCGCATGAAGGCCAAAGTGCGGACACTTGGGATGCGCCACCCTTTGTGATGACGACTCGTGCACGGCCTTGAGTGAGGCCATTTCCCAATTGCTTTTTTTGCGGTGCACCTGCGCTGAGACCCACTCCCCCGGCAGGGCACCATCGACGAAAACGACTTTCCCGTCGTCACGGTGGGCAACCCCTTGCGCATTAAGATCCATGGCATGAACGTACAGCCAATCCGCGGGTCGATCGCCGCGCGGCGGTTGGGCGGGACGGGCGCTCGCGGTTGATGCGGACTGCTGCTCGCTCGCTTTTAACTCAGGGTCGCCAGCTTGAATGGGGGATGCGTTTGAACTCATTCCCCTATTGTCGCAGGGACTCGACGCCCCATTCGCCCAACGCTACCTTTTCGGTAAAAATGCGAGCGGATCGACCGGTTTGCCAAGGCGACGCACCTCGAAGTGCAACTTCACACGATCCGCATCCGAGCTACCCATTTGGGCAATGCGGTCGCCTTTCTTAACGACCTGGTCCTCACGCACGGCCAACGACTGGTTGTGTGCGTAAGCAGTCAAAAACGTGTCGTCATGCTTCAAGATGACCAAGTTGCCATAACCGCGCAAACCTGACCCGGCATAGACCACTCGGCCGTCGGCCGCAGCGACCACCGGATCGCCCAGCTTGCCCGCAATGCCGATGCCCTTGTTCGTCTTGTCGTCAAACGTCGCCACGATGTCACCGTCCGCTGGCCACCGCAAATTGAGTTGCGCGGCCAACTGAGCGGTTTCGGCATCGGGCGACGGGGTTGCCTGCGGGGCCGGCTGCGAAGCCGCTGGCTTTTCGAGTGGTTTGATCGGCTGCGTCTTGGCGTCTCCCCCCGTGACCGGCTGCACCGTGACACCCGATGGCTCGGCGCCGCTGGCAGTGGACGGTTTCGTGACGGCAGATGATGGCGCAGGGGCCGGTGCTGAGGGTTTAACCGGCTGACCTGACCGCGGTGGGGAAACACGCAGAACCTGTCCCACCTCTAGGTTGTTGGGATTCGAAAGCTGGTTCCAGTTGGCGAGATCACGCCAATCTTGGTTGAAATTGGCCGCAATGCGAACCAATGTGTCGCCCGGCTGCACCCGGTATTCGCCGTCCGGCAATGGTGCCGCACTCGCGCGAGGCAGGGAGCGGGTCTCAACGGGTGCTCGCCCGACCCGGCCTTGGGCGCACGCCACAAGGACAACCGACACAACCAATAACAAACTGCGGCGCAACCAAGCCTGCTGGGTACCACCAAAAGCCGTCCGATACTGATCTGTCATAACACCCCTATAAGTAAATAATATTCAAGCAATGCCTGATTTTAAAGGCACAAATAAAACCGCTTCCAACTCGTGCTTGACGTAGCCCTCTGGGGTGCGATCAACAACGATCAAGCGCTGTTGCCCAGGGCCGATCTGACACGGCGCAACCAGACGACCGCCAATGGCCAACTGATCCAACCACGCCTGCGGAATGGCGTCCCCTCCCGCCGCAGCAACAATACCGGCATACGGTGCGCCAGCTGGGTATCCCAAATGGCCGTCACCCATTATGAGGTGAATGTTTGGCCGCTGAAAAGGGCGTAAGTTAGCCCGCGCACGGTCATGGAGTCCCTTCAACCGCTCAATGGAATAAACCTCCTTCGCGAGATACCCCATGACGGCAGCTTGATAACCACAACCCGTCCCAATCTCGAGCAATCGCCCCATGGGAACCGTTTGTCCGGCGACCAGCAACGCCAACATTCTCGCCACCACGCTGGGCTTGGATATCGTTTGTCCCAGCCCGATGGGAAGACTTGTATCCTCATAGGCTTGGTTGATGAGGGCTGAATCGACGAACCGGTGTCGCTCCACCTTTAGCAGCGCGTCTCTGACGGCCTCTGAGTCAAGCCCCTGCGTCATCAACCGGGCAACCATGTTTGCACGCACACGACTGGAGTCCAGCCCAGCGCCCGTGGGGGCGGCCCCTCCTGGCGCATACAGTTTTGCCTGAGGGCGCACAACCGGCGCCCTCGGCGTACCGATGGCGGCTGAACGCACTGAGGTGGCAAGCCATTTCTTTTCGGGCGGTTTTGAGGGTGGCTCAGCCATGGTGTCTGTGGGCTTGGGAACCGTCGTTAACCGGCAGATTTTGGCGATAAGCGAGCGCGCCAAGCATCCAGGTCTTTGTAATGGGTCAGGTCAACGTGCAGCGGCGTAATGGCCACTCGACCTTGGCTGGTGGCATGAAAGTCAGTTCCCGGGGCCGCATCACGCGCTTCACCGGCTTGGCCGATCCAATACATGGTTTCACCGCGCGGACTGGGTTGCTTGATGACAGATTGAGCGGCATGCCGTCGACCCAAACGCGTGACCTCGTGCGGTCCAATGTCGGAAAACGGCAGGTTCGGGATATTCACATTCAATAACCACGGAAACTCCGACGCCGACGCCTCTTCCGAGGCTACCGCCCCCGCAATCGGCAAGCCCCTAATCAGCTGGGCCACCAAATTGCCAGCAGTTTGTGCCGCCGCATCCAGATGCGCCCAACCCTTTTCAGCTTGAGAGAAAGCAACGGCGGGAATACCAAACAGGTAACCCTCCATTGCCGCACCAACAGTGCCGGAATAAATCGTGTCATCGCCCATATTGGCACCGTTGTTGATACCAGAGACAACCAAATCGGGGCGCCAATCAAGGTATCCGGTAAGCGCGATGTGAACACAATCCGCCGGCGTGCCATTGACGTAACGAAAACCATTGCTTGCCTCGTGCACATACAGCGGCGCGTTGAGTGTCAAGGAGTTTGATTTGGCGCTGTTATTGTGCTCGGGGGCAATCACCATGACGTTTGCGTGTGGCGTGATCGCGTCGTAGAGCGCCTTTAAACCCGGCGCCAAATAGCCATCGTCGTTACTGAGTAGGATGTTCATGGCGAAATTGTATGGGCATAACTCACGCGGCGACAGGTAACAAGGTAAAGCGTGCGTATTATGCAGAGATACACCACACACCAACTGGAGCTTTACATGTTTGCTTGGCAATGCACTGACCCCACCGGCGTTGATAACTTGACATGGACTGAGTTAGCCACACCCACCCCAGGGGCTGATGAGGTCGTCATCGAAATCAAGGCGGCCAGCCTAAACTTCCCAGATCTTTTAATCGTTCAAAACAAATACCAGTTCAAGCCGACGCCGCCGTTTATTCCTGGGGCGGAGTTCGCTGGCATCGTATCCGCCTGCGGCTCGGATGTCAGGCACCTGGCGGTTGGCCAAGCCGTTGCCGCATTGCCCAGTGTTGGTGCCTTTGGAACGCACACCTGCATCAAGGCCAGCTTGTGCATCCCCCTCCCCGACAGTTTTCCACTCCCCGCCGCTGCCGCCTTCATCATGGCGTATGCCACGTCGCACCACGCGCTGATCGACCGGGCACAGCTTCAACCCGGGGAGACTGTGCTGATTTTAGGAGCCGCGGGTGGGGTGGGCAGTTCCGCAATCCAAATTGCAAAGGCATTGGGCGCGCGCGTTGTCGCCGCCGCATCGTCCGCCGAGAAGTGTGCATTTTGCAAAGCGCTCGGTGCGGATGAAACGATCGACTACAGCACACACACCCCTGACGGCGGTCTGCGCGATGCCATCAAAGCCACGTGCGGCCCGCAAGGCCCCAACGTCATTTATGACCCGGTCGGCGGTGCATTTGCAGAACCCGCTTTTCGATCGATCGCGTGGCGTGGTCGATACCTTGTGGTTGGCTTTGCCAGCGGCGATATTCCCAGAGTACCGTTTAACTTGGCACTGCTGAAGGGTGCCGCCATCGTCGGCGTTTTCTGGGGCGACTTCGCAAAGCGAGAGCCAAAAGCAAATGCCGCGATGTTGGGTGAGCTGCTGAACTGGTTTGCAGAGGGGAAAATCAACCCGCCGGTACAACAAACATTTGCCATGACAGATTTACCCGCCGCGTTTGAGGTCATGGCAAAACGCGCCATCAATGGAAAGCTCGTTCTGACCAACCCATAAAACGAAAAAGCCCTCGACTGCGATGAGTCAAGGGCTTTTGTTTTGGGGTGACTGACGGGACTCGAACCCGCGACAACCAGAATCACAATCTGGGACTCTACCAACTGAGCTACAGTCACCGTAGACAAAAATTATAGCATTGCAAAGCCGTCGTTCTGATGCTGTCGATGCAAAGAAATGAGGTGTTCAAGCCCCCGGCGTTAACCCGCGGCGACCGGAGTGGTCGCAGGTTTGGGCACCAAAATTTTGGCGTTGAATCGCGCCTTTAAACTCTCGAGATACGCTTTGAGCTCGGCCCCCGTCCACGCTTGTGTGAACTGCTGTACCTCGCGTGCTGCCTGTGACGCTTCCGTTTCTGGACGCTTCTCAATCGCTGTGATTTTTATAACGGCAAAACCCTGCAAGCCTTGGTCAACCGTTGTCCACGCGGGCAACTGCTTTGCGCTTACCCGCATGGCTTCAGCGATCAAATTTGGCGGCACGGTGCCCGCTTGGTCACGGGACACGGTCACCGACTTACCGAGCGACACGTTGGCCACTGAGTCAGTGCCGCCATCTCGCCATTTTGCGAGCGCCTCTTTCCCGGTGGCCGCCGCCCGCTCGGCTGCCTTTTGCGCCGTCAGCAGGGCCTTCACCCGGTCCTTCACCTCCGCTAAGTCGCGTGTCCGGGCCGCCTGGTGCGCGGTTACGCGCGCGGAGACCAACCGAGAGCCACCAATGTCGATGGCTGCCGTGTTGAGCTTTTTATTGATCGCATCGCCAGCAAATACCGCTTCGAGCAACTTGGGATTACCCCAGATTGCCACATCGGCTTCAGACGATGGTCCTTGCCGCGTCACCGCCTTCGAGTTCATGATGGTGAGACCCAGACGTTTCGCGGCGGGCTCAAGACTATCGGCTTGCTCATAAACGACGTTTGAAAACGACTCAGCAACTTCGGCAAATTTACGTGCGGCCTGTGAGGATCGGAGGTCGGCCAAAATGGTGTCACGCATCTCGGCATACGGCTTGATTGCGGCAGATTTGACATCGGTCAACTGGATGATGTGCAAACCAAAATCTGTTCGGATGATGTCAGAAATTTCACCCTTCTTCATTCCGAAAACCGCATCATTAAAGGCTTGAACCATTGCGCCTGGACCGAAGAAGCCGAGATCACCACCGTTTTGCGCCGAACCTGGGTCTTGGGAGTTCTCTTTCGCCAGCTGCGCAAATCGAGCAGGATCAGCTTTAACTTGGGTCAAAAGGTTTTTGGCTTTTTCTTCAATGGCTTTTGCCGCATCGCCCGTCGCACCCTTATCGAGATTTAACAAAATGTGACTGGCGCGACGCTCTTCAGGGCCTGACAGGCGGGACTTATTTTGTTCGTAATAAGCCTTGATGTCGGCCTCGTTAATTTCGATTGACTTCGCAATCTCAGCCTGATCTAAAACCAGATAAGCCACGTCAACGGTTTCAGGCGCTTTGAAGTTGGTCTTGTTGTCTTCGTAGAAGGTTTGCACGTCTGCGTCACTCACGGTGACAGCCCCCGTGAACTGTCGTGCATCAAACAAAGCAACCTGTACCTGCCGACGTTCGAAGTACGCGTCGAGCGTTGCCTTGGCCGCAGCGCGAGTCGCCAAGCCGGTGGTTTGCAAACCCTGTGCAACTTGTGCTTGGGCCAGCGCATAAGCCAGCTGCGCGGCATAAGTTTCATCAGACATGCCGCGAATGGCAAGCTCTTCACGCACTTGTTTCACGTCGAGGTTGCCGCTTGCATCCCGGCGGGCATTTAACCAAGGATCATCACGAAGGGCACGCTGCACGGCCAAATCACCTGCAACGATGCGCTGCTTACGGACGGCAGCGGCCACCAATTCGTCTTGTAACAGCCGCTCGAGGGTGGCGTAGCGCGCCTCCGGTGTGTCTAAGAGCTTGACGTCAAGTTGCGGCATCGACTCCCGAAGCTTTTGAATTTCTGCTTCATGCGCTTGATCCCACTGCGCTTGCGTGATGGTTGCACCATCCAACTCCACAACCGTTGGGCTCTTGTCGTTGAATGAACTGTAGCCGCTCACGCCCACAAACACGAATGCGACGACCAGCAGGCCTAGCAAAAATACCATCACAATTTTGCTTTGGCGGATTGTTTCAAACATGCTGGAGATTCCTCAATACGGGGGCAAAAAACACACAATATTAACGCGCAATGAAAAAGGCGAACATCGTTCGCCTTTTAAGGGGGTGGTGGGTGCTGACGGTCTCGAACCGCCGACCTACGCCGTGTAAAGGCGCCGCTCTACCAACTGAGCTAAGCACCCCACCGCTTGCAAGCAGCAGATTAACGACCGTTAATCGCGTCTTTCAAGCCTTTACCTGGACGAAACTTTGGCACTTTCGCGGCCTTGATCTTGATTGTATCGCCTGTACGTGGGTTGCGGCCAGTGCGAGCAGCGCGCTTGCCAACAGCAAACGTGCCGAAACCGACCAGAGAGACGGTACCGCCCTTTTTGAGGGTCTTACGAACCGCGTCGATCATGGCTTCCAACGAACGGCCAGCAGAGGCTTTGGACGAGTCGGTTGCTTTCGCGATATGTTCAATCAATTCTGTTTTGTTCACGTTAACTCCTTAGATTAAGAATACCTACGGTAGGCAGGATTGTATCCATGATATTTGTCGCATCTGAAAGTTAAGAAAACTTTTTTAAATTCCAGCGCGGCCTTGATTAAACCGAAGTGATGCAGGGCCTGTCAACTGCAAGAACATCGGTAAAACCCTTATTTGAAGGGGATTTCAGGCGACTGGTTACCGCTGAACCAACGCAGCAATCGCTTCGCCAACGGCCTGCGTCGATGCATTTCCACCCAGGTCACGTGTCCTTGGTGCACCCGCTGCCGGCTGTAACGAGCTGGTAACTGCTTCAAGAATCGCATCGTGGGCGTCGCGATACCCGAGGAAGTCAAGCATCATCGCACCCGCCCAAATCTGACCGATTGGGTTGGCAATGTTTTGCCCTGCGATGTCGGGGGCCGAGCCATGCACGGGTTCGAACAGTGACGGGAACGTTCGCTCTGGATTCAGGTTCGCGCTTGGCGCCAAGCCAATTGTCCCTGTGCAAGCAGGCCCCAGATCACTCAAGATATCGCCAAACAGGTTGCTGGCAACCACCACGTCAAAACGGTCGGGGCGTTGGACAAAGTGTGCGCACAGAATATCGATGTGGAATTGGTCTGTTTTGATATCGGGATAGTTCTTCCCCATCTCTGCGAAGCGCTCATCCCAGTAGGGCATGGTGATGGCAATGCCGTTCGATTTGGTGGCGCTTGTGAGGTGTTTGGCGCCACGCGTCTTGGCCAACTCGAATGCGAAGCGCAGGACACGATCAACACCGAATCGCGACATCACGGTTTCTTGCATGACGATCTCGCGCGGGGTACCGGCATACATCCGCCCCCCGATGGACGAGTACTCGCCCTCTGTGTTCTCTCGAACGATCAACATGTCAATCTCACCTGGGGCTCGAGCGCTGCCATCGGGGCGCACAACGGGCGCCGTGACACCGGGTAACAGCTTGGCGGGGCGAAGGTTGATGTACTGGTCAAATTCGCGCCGGAATTGCAACAGGGAGCCCCACAGGGACACGTGATCGGGGATCTTATCTGGCCAACCGACGGCGCCAAAGAAAATAGCCTCAACATCGGCCAATTGGTCTTTCCAGTCATCTGGCAGCATCTTTCCGTGACGCTGGTAATACGGCCAACTCGCCCAGTCAAAGTGCTTGTAAGTCAACTGAATCCCAAAGCGTTTGGCAGCGGCATCCAAAACCCGCAAGCCTTCAGGCATGACTTCAGTGCCGATACCATCCCCGGCGATGACTGCGATCGTGTGTTGTTTCATTTCAAGTCAATCAGAGTGCGTTTAAAGAGAGTCGTTTTATACCGTGAACGCTCATGACTTGGGCCGAACCAAGGCGACACCCATCACGGTCACCGCCATCCCCAGCAGGGTAAGCGGCGTGAGCTGTTCGTCGAACAGGAACCAAGCGATCACAGCGGTACACGGTGGTACGAGGTACATCAAGCTGCTAACCGATGCGGCGGCACCGCGCTGAATGAGCAGATACAACAGCGAACTGGCGCCCAAGCTCAACGCCAATACAGACCAGGCCATCGCAATCACCACATCAGGGTGCCACTGAAGCGGCTGCCCCTCGATCCACGCCAGAGGCAAGGTCACCAGAAGCGCTGCGGACATTTGTATCGCGCTGGCGGCACGCACATCGCACGGCTGAACGTACCGCTTTTGGTAAAGCGTCCCAGCCGTGATGCTGAACAACGCCATGAACGCCAACAACAGCGTGACACCCGTGACCTCGCCCGCGTGGGACAGCTTATGAAACACCACCAAAAACAAACCCAGCAGGCCCAAGCCCAAACCCAGCCATTGCCGTGAGGTCACTCGGCTGCCGCTGTAAGACAGCCAAATACCGGTGAGCACTGGCTGTAGGCCGACGATCAATGCCGACAAGCCAGCCCCCATACCGAACTTGACGGCAGCCCACACGCCACCGAGGTAACCCGCGTGCATAAAAACACCCGTCACTGCGAGGTGCAACCAGGCGCGGCGCGTGTTCGGAAAAGCGACGCCAGCGAGCTTGACCCACAGCAAAAAGCAGGCAACTGACAGGCAATACCGCCAAGTTAAAAAGGCCATGGGGCCTGTATGCGGCATGGCCAATCGCGCCACAATGAAGCCGGTGCTCCAAATGAGCACAAAAACGACTGGCATCGCCGCGATCAGGCGTTGGTTTTGGCTGGACATGAAGGGCGATTTTCGCGATCAGCGCTCAAGGCCGTCGCGGATAGCGGGCAGGGCTTTTTGTAAGTAATAGACCATCGACCATACGGTCAGCAGCGCAGCGATCCAAATCAGAATGTCGCCCACCAATCGGGTGTCGATGACACCAAACAAGGGGGCGTTCCAGAGAAGGAAAGGAATGGCCACCATTTGGACAGTCGTCTTTAATTTACCCAACATGTGAACCGCTACATTTTTATTTGCGCCAATCATGGCCATCCATTCGCGCAACGCCGAGATCGCAATTTCACGACCGATGATGATGAGCGCAACCACCACGTGGGCGCGACCGAGATGGACCAAGATGAGCAGACTCGCGCAGACCAAAAATTTGTCTGCGACGGGGTCAAGAAACGCGCCGAATGCAGACGTCTGGTTGAGCTTACGCGCCAGATAGCCATCTGCCCAATCGGTGAGTGCGAAGGCAACAAACATGATTGCCGCCGTCATGTTCTGCGTGCTTTCAGATAGGCCCGGGATGAAGAACACGCCCACCAAAAGGGGTATCGCGACAATGCGCGCCCAAGTCATCAGCATTGGAATGGATGTGTACATAATCTTTTCTATCGCAGCGCGTTGTAAATCGTAGTCGCCATCTCAGTCGAAACACCATCAACACTTGCCAAATCTTCGACACTCGCGGATGCCACCCCTCGAACACCACCAAACCGCTGTAACAACGCGGCACGACGTTTGGGTCCGACACCAGGAATGCGCTCGAGCTGACTGCCACCCGTCCTCACCTTCGCGCGGGCGGCCCGCATCCCTGTGATGGCAAAGCGGTGTGCCTCATCGCGAATTTGCGCCACCAACATCAGCGCTGCCGAGTCATGTCCAAGATAGGCCTTTGGGCGCCCGTCGGCAAACACCAACTCTTCTAGTCCGACTTTACGTCCCTCGCCTTTCTCGACGCCGACAAGGCGAGAAACGTCCAGATCCAACGCTTCGAACACAGCTTTCGCGGTGCTGATTTGCCCTTTTCCGCCGTCAATCAGCACAATGTCGGGCATGCGCGCTTTGCCGTCCCCCTCCGATGCTTGGATCTTCTCATACCGCCGCGTCAACACCTGTCGCATCGCCGCATAGTCATCCCCGCCCACAATGCCCTCAATGTTGTAGCGGCGATACTCACCAGACTGCATTTTGTGGTGATGGAAGACCACACAGGATGCCTGTGTCGCTTCACCCGCCGTGTGCGAGATATCGAAACACTCAATTCGAAAAGTCGCCAAGTCATCGGGCGCTAAATCGAGTGCATCAACCAAAGCGCGCGTGCGCGCCTGCTGAGAGCCCTCCTCAGCCAAGAGCCGCGCCAACGCGATGTCGGCATTTTGTTGAGCCATCTCAAGCCAAATTTTTCGCTGTGATTTTGGTTGATGAACCCAATGGAGTTTGAAGCCCACATGCTCGGCGATCGCGTCTGTGAGCGTTTTTGCAATTGGATAACCGCTCACGATAACCCGGGGCGCCGGCGCTTCAATGTAATGCTGCGCAACGAAGGCGGCCAACACCCGCGCCTCGACGGGCACTTGATCAGCATCGGCATCGGCATTGGCATCCTCATCGCCCTCTCCCCAACTGATGGCATCGTCGACATGTGATGGGAAGTAGGCCCGGTCACCCAGATGACGACCACCACGCACCATGGCCAAGTTCACACAAGCGCGTCCGCCCTGCACCTTGACGGCCAAGACATCCACGTCCGTCTCGTCGACAGACTCCACGGACTGCTGGTGCAAAACTTTGGAAAGGGCCGAAATTTGGTTACGCACTTGCGCCGCCTCTTCGAAAGCCAAGACCTCCGCATGCGCCAGCATCTGCGTCTCCATGCTTTTCAGGAGTTGCTGGGTCTCTCCCCGAAGAAACGCTTGGGCTTTCTCGACGTCGGCACGGTAAGCGTCTTTGCTGATATGCCCCACACAAGGCGCGGTACAGCGTTTGATCTGATACAGCAAGCAAGGCCGGGACCGGTTGTTGTACACAGAGTCTTCGCAGGTCCTCAGCCGAAACACCTTTTGCATCAGCTGAATGGTTTCCTTGACGGCCCATGCACTGGGGTAAGGCCCAAAGTAATCATGCCGACGATCAACGGCTCCCCTGTAATAAGCCATCCGGGGAAACGGCTGTCGGCTCAGCTTCAGATAAGGATAACTTTTGTCATCCCGAAACAAAATGTTGTAGCGCGGGTTCTGCGTCTTGATGAGATTGTTTTCGAGCAGCAAGGCCTCTGCCTCTGAGCGCACGACCGTGGTTTGCAGCCGAACAATCTTGCTGACCATGTGACCAATACGCGTCCCACCGTGCTGCTTCTGAAAGTAGTTGCTCACCCGCTTTTTCAGATTCTTTGCCTTACCCACATAAAGCAGCTGATCCTGTGCATCAAAATAGCGATAAACCCCCGGTAAGCCCGGCAACGCCGCAACCTGCGCCAACAGCTCAGGGCTGTGCGCTGAGGATTCAGACGGGGCTTGATCTGGGGTTTGGGGTTTCTCGGTCAATGGGCGCTCGCGGTGGCGGGATCAATCCCTGCATTCTCCCGCAATTTATCCCTTAAATTAACGCATGTCCCAATCTCTCAAAACCTCAGACACGCCGATCGTGGGACAACGAACTTGGGATATCTATTGCGCTGTCATCGACAACTACGGTGACGTCGGCGTTTGCTGGCGATTGGCGAGGCACTTGGCAGCAGCCAACCAAACGGTTCGCCTTTTTATCGATGACGCAACCGCCCTGCAATGGATGGCGTCGGCAGCCGAGCGCGCGAACATCACAACCCTCGCTTGGCCCCCGGCTATTGGTGGCGCTGAGCGGGATCCGCAAATCTGCAGCGACGTCGTCATCGAGGCGTTCGGCTGCCGTTTACCGCCAAGCACCGAGGCGGCGATCGCCGCTTCAAAGCAATGTACCTGGATCAATCTCGAGTACCTGACTGCCGAGCCCTACGCGACAGCCGCCCATGGCCTACCCTCCCCCGTCATGAGCGGTCCAGCGGCAGGCCGTATCAAGTGGTTTTTTTACCCTGGCTTCACGGCGGGCACCGGTGGGGTACTGGGGCCAGAGCCCGACCCCGCAGATGCCTGGCCAGCCCGTGAGCGGGACGGCCTGCAGGTCGGCGTTTTCAGCTACGAGTGCCCCTCGCTGGCGCACTTGGCAGCGCAAGCGGCGGCGGGAAATATCCATCTTTTCGCGGCTGCCGGGCGGAGTGCACAGGCACTCAAGGCGCTGTCACCAAGCTCAAAAAACCGCACCGATCTTGCGCCCATGACCCAGCCAGCATTTGACCGTTACCTTGAGGCGATGGACCTCAACGTCGTCCGCGGTGAGGATTCGCTGGTCCGCGCGATTTGGGCAGGAAAGCCATTCATTTGGCACATCTACCCGCAAGACGACCAAGCGCATCAGCAAAAATTGGCGGCGTTCCTGGATTGGCTGGCCCCACCGGCCGAGGTCCGCGCGTTGCACAACGCTTGGAATGACCCAGAAGACGCCACCGCATTCGCATCCCTTTGGTCTGACACCACCCGACAGCCGTTGCTCGCCGCATGGGGTGCTTGCGTGCGTGACGCTCGGAAGCGTCTCAGCGAACAGCCTGGCCTGATCGACCAGTTGGTCGCATTCGTTGTATCCAAACAATGAACGGCGCGCCTAAAGGGCTAAAATACAGGGTTAACGCATCCATCATCCTGGGCTCGGCCCAGACACAACCCGTTTAATTGTTATGAAAATCGCTCAAGAAATTCGCGCCGGTAACGTGATCATGCACGGCAAAGACCCAATGGTCGTCCTCAAAACCGAATACAGCCGCGGTGGCCGCAACTCGGCAACGGTTCGCATGAAACTCAAATCACTGCTGGGTAACATGGGTACCGAGGTCGTCTTCAAAGCCGACGACAAGATGGACAACATCGTGCTCGAGAAGCGCGAGTGCACCTACTCCTATTTCGCTGACCCCATGTACATCTTCATGGACGAGGACTACAACCAATATGAGGTTGAGGCAGAAAATATGGGCGATGCCCTCAACTACCTTGAAGACGGTATGAGTGGCGAAGTCGTGTTCTACGAAGGCAAAGCCATTTCGATTGAACTGCCGACGTCCGTTGAGCGCGAAGTCACATGGACAGAACCCGCGGTGAAGGGCGACACATCAGGCAAGGTCCTGAAACCAGCCAAAATTGCAACCGGTTTTGAAGTGGCGATCCCCCTGTTCGTCGATCAAGGCGATCGCATTGAAATCGACACCCGTACAGGCGAATATCGCCGCCGTGTGTAAGCCTCAGAAGGCACCAACAGAAGAGGCCTTCGGGCCTCTTTTTTTTGCGCAAACCGGATTTCGCGCCAGAATAGACGGATGAAAAAACCCCACAACCTAAAATCGCCAGCCCTCACCGACGCGTGGACCAACCTCAAAGCAACCGGTGCTGCGCAAGACACGTTTGAAGCGGATCCCAATCGCATCGCCTTTGCGGACCCTGAATTCATGTTGCGAAGAGAGGTCAGAGGTATTCGCTTCCAACTCGAGTTGTTGAAGCCGGATTTGGCATTCCAAGCGAACAACATCGAAAACACCGTCGTCGTGTTCGGCAGCGCGCGATTCAAACCACAGGATGTCGCGGAGGCGGCCCTGCAAGCCGCCAAGTTATCTGGGGATAAGGAAACGATTCGGCTCGCCGAACGCGACCTGCGAAATGCTGCCTACTACGAAGCCGCAAGGGCCTTCGGTCGGTTGGTGGCGACCTACAGCAACCAACAGCCAGCCGATGAACAACTCTACATCTGTACCGGCGGCGGCCCAGGGGTGATGGAGGCGGCCAACCGCGGCGCATTCGAAGCGGGTGCCGCCAACATCGGCCTCAACATCACGCTACCGCATGAACAACACGTGAACCCTTACGTGACGCCGTCTTTGCAATTTCAGTTTCACTACTTTGCGCTGCGAAAGATGCACTTCATGATGCGCGCGAAAGCGTTGGTGGCGTTCCCCGGCGGTTTTGGAACGCTCGACGAGCTCTTCGAGGTGATCACACTCGTACAGACCAAAAAAGCGACCCCAACGCCCATCATCCTTTTCGGCTCGACCTACTGGGAAAATTTGCTCAACATCGACTGGCTCGTCGAGGAAGGCACGATTTCTCCAGAAGATCGGGACCTGCTGATCCGGGTCGATGACGTCGAGAGCGCTTGGCAGGCGATCGCTGATTTCTACGAACTCAGGCTTTGAGTGCGGTCACCTCAGCCTCGATCCGCATGCGCGGGTCGAGCAAGCCCGCCGAAATGACCATGCAGGCTGGGCGAACATCACCGAAATAACGCTGCAAGACAGGCCAGCAGGCCTCAAACTCTGCCGCTTCCGGCAACACGTAGGTCACCTTCACAACATCCGCCATGCTGGCGCCGGCTTGCTTCAGGGCAGCCTCGATGTTCTTCAAGCACTGCTCCGCTTGGGACACGACATCTTCAGCGATCGTCATGGTTTCGTAATTAAAGCCCGTCGTACCGGACACAAAGACCCAGTCGCCATGGACGACTGCGCGTGAATAACCAATCGACGCCTCGTAAGGCGAACCTGAACTAATCAATTGACGTTTCGTCATGCTGTGAACTCCATAAAAAAACCGCTGTGCGAACACAGCGGCTAACCGTTACAGGGAACCTGCAACTCTGAATCAGAATGGGAAAAGGCGGAAACAGATGATCGCCACGACCGTCGGTATGGCGGCACCCGCCAGAAGACCCAACGGGTTGATGGCACCTTCATCAAACGTGCTCTTCAAGATCGAGGCACCCGCTGGGTTGGGCGCGTTGGCAATGATGGTCAAACCACCACCTGTCACGGCACCCGTTACGAGCGCGTACTTGAAGCCCTCGCTCAATCCCTCAACCTGTGAGCCTAGGTAGGTCAACGCGGCGTTGTCCGTGATCGCCGTCAACGCCGTAGCGCCAAAGTAGATCTGCGTCTCATCCATAGCCATGAGGACAGGCTGAAGCCACCAAGCCTGCATCCCCCCAAGGACAACCAGACCGCCCAAGAAGAAGGCGACCAAGAGTCCCTCGCGAAGAATCAGGCGCTCCTGATGCTGCGGGTAAGCCGTGGCCACCCCCATAAAGAGCAAAAAGATGGCAATGAACGCTGCTGGATGGTGCGCAAACACAACGATACCCAGCAAAAACAAACCGTGCAAAACAATCATGGGCAGCGGCACGCCTTTGTAAGGCGAGTCCGATGAATAGCTCATGGCCTTCAGTTCTTTGGAGAACAAGATGGTCAAGACCGTCGCATTCACGAGCACGGCAATGGCTGACTTCCAGCCAATATGCGTCAACATGAACATCAGGTCATAGTTCCATTTGGCGGCGACCATCAAAACGGGCGGTGCGGCAAAGGGGGTCAGGGTACCGCCAATCGATATGTTGACAAACAACACGCCCAGCGCACCATAGCGCAGCGTCTTTGACGCGTTTGCAAAGATGCGGTCGCGCATCAACAGCGCGGCCAATGTCATAGCCGCCGGCTCTGTGATGAATGAGCCCAGCAAGGGCACAATCGCCAGTGCTGTGAAGAAGAATGCGATCGGCGCTGGCAACGGAATCACCCTAACAAGCGCTTGCACGCCCGTTGATGCCGCCTGCAAAACAGGCTTGCTACCGGCAACGACCATGATCGCAAAAACGAACATGGGCTCTGTGAAGTTTCGCGCATCGAGGTAGGCCACCGCGTCGGTTCGGGACGTCATGAGGGCCATCACCACGATCATGACCATGGCCCAGAAGCCAAACACGATCTCGACTTCCGCCAAAAGGTGCCAAACGCCGGAGTGTGTTGGGCGCGTGTGCGCAAGGTGCTCAAAGAATTTCGTTGAAAACGTGTGAATCAATGCCAAGGCAAAGATCACCGCCGCAACGACTTGGATACTGGTGGGTGACATAACAGGTGTATCTCCGAACGTTAACAATCAGATGGATAAATCCAGCTCAGCGGGCATTGTAGTGGCTAACCCTGCGCGCGTTGGTCACTCAAGGCTGAGGTTCATCAGAATCAGGTAGCCCACCTTTTGACAGCAGGGCATCGGCGCCATCATCGGTCAACGCCTCAACTTGACGCAAAGCACGCCCCATGGCCCGGGTTCGGGTCTCTGCACTGTCAATGCTGTTAAGAACCGTTTGGGTCTGCGATTTCACTTTCGCCAAAACGGTCCCAAATCGCCCAAATTCGGTTTTGACAGCGCCAAGCACCTGCCAGACCTCGCTGGAGCGCTTTTCGAGCGCCAAGGTTCGGAAACCCATTTGCAGCGAGTTAAGCATCGCCATCAAAGTGGTCGGACCGACAAGCGTCACGCGGTGCTCACGCTGCAAGGACTCCATCAGGCCGGGGACCCGCAATACCTCGGCATACAGGCTCTCTGTTGGGAGGAACATCATGGCGAAGTCCGTGGTGTGCGGCGGCTCAACATATTTTTCGCTGATTGATTTGGCCTCGGCCTTGATCCGCGCCGTCAGCTCTTTTGTTGCCTGGGCCACCGCCACGGGGTTCGCCGCTTCTTGCGCCAGCAGCAGACGTTCGTAATCTTCGGTGGGGAACTTCGCATCAATGGGTAGCCATACCGGTGCGCCGTCATCCCCACGTCCCGGTAAACGGATCGCGAAGTCAACTTGGTTGCGGGAGCCGGGCTTGGTCATCACCTGTTCCGCATATTGGTCGGGCGCCAACACCTGCTCAAGCAAGGTTTTGAGTTGCGCTTCACCGAACATTCCCCGATTCTTCACATTCGACAGCAGGTGTTTCAGGTCGCCGACGCCTTGGGCCAGCGTCTGCATCTCGCCCAGCCCCTTATGGACCTGTTCCAAACGCTCAGCCACCTGTTTAAAGCTCTCTCCCAAACGCTGCTCGAGCGTCGCTTGTAACTTCTCATCGACCACCGCGCGCATCTCATCCAACTTGGCAGCATTGCTGGTTTGCAGTTGCGTGATCTGCTTATCGAGGGTTTCCCGTACCTCCATCATGCGCCGGGCGTTGGCCTCGTTCATTTGGCTCAGGCTCTGCGTTAGCGTCTCACCAACATGCGACCGCAGCGCAGTGAGTTGATTGGCAAAGGCATCAAGCTGCGCGTTTTGTGTGCGCACAGATTGCGAAACTTGCTCCGAAAGGCTGACCTGAAACTGCGTCAGGGTCTGCCCCAATTCCTGGCGCCCTTGCCGACCTGAGTCTGTCACCTCCTGGCGAATGCCCCGCTCCAACGCGGCGATGGCTTCTGCAGGCGAAGCCGCTTTACCTCTTGTCAACAAAACCAACAGCAAGACGAGGCAGGCGCCACTGGTCAGTAACAGGGCGATTAAGAGGGTATCGGTGTCCATCGGGTCAATCGCACCAATGGGTGAAGTCAGCCACCGGCTCGCGGGGTGTGTAGAAGCGGTTCACGGTCTCATCCTCTTTGATGTACCCCAAAGCCATGCCACAAACCAACATTTCCGACGTCCCAGCGCCGATCAGCGGCATGATGATCTTTGAAAAACCATTCCAAGCGGCCTGCGGACAGGTGTGTAAACCGTGGGCACGTGCCGCCAACATGAGGTTCTGCAAGAACATACCGTAATCCAGCAGCGAGCCCTGCCCCATCACGCGCTCAACGGTGAACATCAAGCCAACGGGCGCATCAAAGAAACGGAAATTTTTTTGGTGCTGGGCGTGCATGGCGTCTTTGTCCCCCTTCTCAATTCCGAGCAGGCCGTACAACCCCCAACCATTCGCACGGCGACGGTCAATAAAAGGGCTCACCCATGTGCGTGGGTAATAGTCGTAATGTTCTTTGTAGTCGTCAGCCAGCGCAGGATTCGCGCGGATGGCGTCATGCGCGGCACAGACCTGATCAATCAACGCCACGCGTTTATCGCCCTGAAGGACATAGACTTTCCAAGGTTGGGTGTTGGTGCCCGATGGCGCCCGGGCCGCCAACGCAAAGATGGCCTCTAAGGTCTCGCGGGGCACGGGGGTGGCTTCAAATGCGCGCATCGACACCCGCGTCTGAATGGCCTCAGCCACCGACTGCGCAGGCGCGTTCGAAGGGTTTGGGGTAGCGGCGGCGTCGTTCATCGAATGTGCTCCAGAAGTTCCAAAAGGTGGGTGGGTATGGGGGTGGGTCGGTGCGTTTGGGCATCGACGTAAACGTGCGTGAATTCGCCCCATGCGGCCGTCAGCGGCGCGTCTTTGGCGAAAACACCCAGCTGATATCGAACACTCGATCGGCCACTCTGTGCCAAACGAATGCCGACCTCAACCGGTTGGGGGAACGCCAGTGGGGAGAAATAATGGCACTGGGTGTGCACCACCAACCCAATAACGAGGCCGCCGTGGATATCCAGCGCGCCATTTTCAATCAGCCAACTGTTCACTGCGGTGTCAAACCATGCGTAGTAGACGACGTTGTTCACATGGCCGTAAACATCGTTGTCTTCCCATCGCGTCTGGATGGGACGGAAGACCCTGAAGTCGGCTCGAGCCATGGGTTGCGGTCGTTTTTCACTCATCTGAACATTATGCAATCAAGCGCTCACAAACCCGCGACCTGCCAGTCTGCGGCCATCCGCTCAGCAATCGCAAACGTCTGAAACTGAACGCGTACCGTGCTGGCAATATCGATCCCATAACCGCCAGCCATCGCGAAGGCCAGCGGCAGATGACGGGCCTTTGCCCATCCCAAAACCGCAAGGTCTCTCGCCTGCATGCCGGCGTCGGTCACCTTGAGGCGCCCGAGCCGATCACCCTCATGGATGTCGGCGCCCGCGAGATAAAGAACCAAATCGGGCGCAAAGCGCGCCTCCAGAACGGCGAGCGCCTGCTCCAGTGCCTCGATATAGCCCGCGTCGTCCAGACCGTCGGGTAATGGCACATCCAGGTCGCTCGCCTCTTTCCGAAACGGAAAATTTTTATCCCCGTGCAACGACAGGGTGAAAACACTCGTGTCACGCTGAAAAATGTGCGCCGTGCCGTTGCCTTGGTGAACATCGCAATCAATGATGGCGACTTGCATCGGTCGCGCGCGCGCGCCCCTTGCTTGCAACCAATCGGCTTGCAAAACGCGCGCCGTCACCGCCATGTCATTGAAGACACAAAAACCGCTCCCCTTATCGGAATACGCGTGGTGCGTGCCCCCGGCGATATTTGCAGCCAAACCGGCCGTCATTGCAACGCGCGCTGCGGCGATACTCGCCCCGACAGAGTGCCGCGCACGCAAGCTCATTTGAGGGGACCACGGAAAGCCAATTTCGCGCTGCGCTGCGGGCGAGAGCGTCCCCTGTGTCACGGCATCAACGTACCCCGGTGTGTGCACCATCGCCAGCTGACCATCGGTTGCCGCCGGAGCTGGCGCCAGATCAACGTTGGGTAACGCAGCCGCAATGGCATCCCGAAGCAGCGCATATTTCTGCATGGGAAAGCGATGCCCAGCTGGCAATTTAAGGACAAAGTCGGTCGCGTAGAAGGCTTTCATGGCCCTTCTTTCACAAAAAAGCAATATTCGAAGGCGCGATAGATCATTGTTTTTATTTGTTATTTAATTCAAAACACAAAATTTCGTCTCTTTTTTGTTGCGGCGCAACAAAAAAGCTTGCGCACGAATCAGATCGCTCTATAATTTGAACTATGTTGCAGCGCAGCAAAGTTGAAATCTAAGGCCAACCCGCCCGATGAAGTCCAGTAGCCGCCCTCAACAACTTGTCGTAAAGACTTTTTTGAACCTTATTGGAGTATCACCATGCTAACCGTTGAACAAATCACTGCTGCACAAAAAGCCAACCTGAACACCATGTTTGGCCTGACTGCGAAAGCCTTCGAAGGCGTTGAAAAATTGATCGAATTGAACATCCAAGCGTCTAAAGCGGCCATGGCCGAGACCGCAGACAAAACGCAAGCGCTGTTGGGCGTGAAAGACGCGCAAGAGCTGTTGGCCATGCAAGCCGCTTTGGTCCAGCCCTTGGCCGAAAAAGCAACCGCCTACAGCCGTCACGTTTACGAAATCGCTGCTGGCACCGCTGCTGAGTTCACCGCAGCTGCTGAAGCCCAGTCTGCTGATACCCAGAAAAAATTCATGACCATCGTTGACGGCGCCTCTAAAAATGCGCCTGCTGGTTCAGAGACCGCTGTTGCCGTGATGAAGTCTGCTGTTGCCGCAGCAAACAATGCCATGGAATCAGTTCAAAAGGCCGTCAAACAAGCGACCGAATTGGCTGAGAACAACATGGCTACCTTGGCTGCCACGGCTGTCTCAAGCACCAAGTCAGCTGCCAAGAAGCGTTAATTTTTTCAGTGTCTCCTTAGACCCTTTGCTGCGCTAACCCGCACGCGAATGGTTCTTTAAGCCCAGTGGCCTCGGTCATTGGGCTTTTTTTGTTTTTTGCGCAATCAAGGCACGAAGTCTCGGTAATTCGCGCTGCATGGCCACGCGACCGGCATCAATCGCTTGTTTGCGTGATTTGAAGTCGGCCGCACCAACACCGGCCAATTGAGGCACCACGATCACATCGGCGGCCGCCAACTCGTGGACGCTCAGTTGTTGTCCCATGATCGAAAATGTTTGCAACATCAAACCTGGGGTGTCGGTCGCCGGGGTCGCCGACGGCGGGCTTGAGATGTTGACCGCAATCACCAGCTCTCCGCCCATCTCGCGGGCAAAGCGGGCGGGTACGGGTGCCACCAAGCCACCGTCAACGTACTCTTTGTCGCCAATTGCGACAGGCATGAAAACACCGGGTACCGCTGAGGACGCGCGCACCGCTAAGCCCGTGTTCCCCGAGCGAAATACGATGGGCGCACCAGAGCCCAAGGTTGCGGCAACGACGCCGATGGGCTTGTTGAGGGCTTGCAAAGGGCGCCCCGCCACCTGCTTGTTGATGTAATTGGCGAGCGCTTCGCCGCGGATCATCCCTCGATTAATGAGCGGGAACATCCAATCGGTGAGCGCCGTCTCGTCCATACCGAGGGCAGCCTTCTCAAGCGCAGCGCCCGAAAGACCGCTGGCATGAAGGGCAGCAACAACGCTACCCGCCGATGTACCAACGATGATGTCCACCGGAATGGCCGCCTCTTCGAGCACCTGTAATACGCCGACATGTGCAAAGCCTCTCGCCGCGCCGCCGCCGAGCGCCAGTGCGATACGAGGCGGTATCGGTTGCGCCGCTGGAGCGGCCACGGGCGGCACAACCTGTACCTCGGCCTCACGTACCAGCGGGGCACTGCAAGCTGCCATCACTAAAACCACCACCAACACCAAGACACCACGAATGAATCGTCTGAACGCGTGCATCCCAAAACCCTCAGGGCAATTAAGAAAGCCGCTACTTTAGCCGTCATCAGCGTTTCGATTACACTTTTCTTGAAACAATGTGACGTTTACGTCAACGTCAATCACAACCACCCAAAGGAGCTCTCAATGCAGATCGAATCAAATGTCTTTATCGTCACCGGCGGCGCCTCTGGACTGGGTGAAGGCGCGGCGCGCATGCTCGCGGAGAATGGCGCGAAAGTCGTGATCGCAGACATGCAAATTGAAAAAGGCGAAGCCGTCGCAGCAGCGATCGGCGGTCGCTTCATCCGTTGCGACGTCAGCAGCGAATCGGATGCCCAAGCGGTTGTTGCTGCCGCGACTGGGTTGGGTCCGTTGTTTGGCTTGATCAACTGCGCGGGCATCGCCCCCGCCGAAAAAACAGTCGGTAAATCGGGTGCTCACGCCCTCGAGACTTTCGCAACAACAATCCGCGTGAATTTGATCGGCTCCTTCAACATGATTCGCCTCTGCGCTGAGGCAATGAGCCAAAATACGCCCCAGCCGACCGGCGAACGCGGCGTGCTGATCAGCACCGCCTCAGTCGCCGCCTACGATGGCCAAATCGGACAAGCCGCTTACAGCGCCTCAAAAGGCGGCATTGTCGGCATGACCCTTCCCATCGCCCGCGATCTGGCGCGCAACGGCATCCGAAACATGACCATCGCGCCCGGTATCTTTGGCACCCCCATGTTGTTTGGCATGCCGCAGGACGTTCAGGATGCACTCGCAGCAGGCGTGCCATTCCCCAGCCGCTTAGGGACGCCGCAAGACTACGCCAAACTGGCCAAGCACATCATCGAAAACGACATGTTGAACGGCGAAGTCATCCGATTGGATGGCGCGATCCGCCTCGCCCCGAGGTAAATAACCCGAGCAGTTCGCGCACAATAGCACTGTGGCGATACCCCAATCTTTTATCCAAGACCTGCTGGCGCGCACCGATGTGGTGGACGTGGTGGGCCGTCACGTTCAACTCAAGCGGGGCGGCGCCAATTACATGGGGCTTTGTCCGTTTCACGGTGAAAAATCGCCCTCCTTTTCGGTCAGTCCCAGCAAGCAGTTTTATCACTGCTTCGGATGCGGAAAAAACGGCAACGCCATTGGTTTTTTGATGGATCACACAGGCGCCTCGTTTGTCGAGGCGGTGCAAGATCTTGCCCAGCAGCTTGGCCTCAGTGTCCCCGAGGAGCAAAGCTCACCCGCTCAACGCGCTCAAGCGGCAGAGCAGCGCTCACGCCACAGCCAGCTCGTTGACACCATGACATTGGCCGCGCAGGGCTACCAAAAGGCGCTCAAAGCAGACCATCGCGCGGTGGCGTACCTCAAGCAGCGGGGTCTGACAGGGGCGATTGCCAAAGCCTTCGGCCTCGGATACGCCCCCGAAGGCTGGCGTTTCCTGTCCACGGTGATTCCGGATTACGCGGACAGCAAACTGGTCGATTGTGGGATGGTCATCACCACCGAGGCCGACGCCTCAGTGGGGTCGGAAGAAAAGCGCTACGACCGTTTTCGCGACCGCATCATGTTCCCGATTCGGAACGTGAAGGGTGAGGTGATCGGCTTTGGCGGTCGCGTGCTCGATAAGGGGGAGCCAAAGTACCTGAATTCGCCGGAAACCCCTCTGTTTTCGAAAGGACGTGAACTGTACGGCCTTTTTGAAGGTCGCACCGCCATGCGTGAGCGTGGCTATGCCCTCGTGACCGAGGGCTACATGGATGTGGTCGCCTTGGCGCAAATGGGGTTCGGCAATGCGGTTGCGACGCTTGGCACCGCCTGCACGCCAGAGCACATCCATAAACTCTTTCGCTTTACGCACAACATTGTCTTTAGTTTTGATGGTGACGGCGCCGGTCGCCGTGCCGCTAAAAAAGCACTAGAGGCCGCACTTCCCTACGCCACCGATACCCGCACCCTGAAGTTTCTCTTCCTTCCCAGCGAGCATGACCCCGACAGTTTCATCCGAGAACATGGCACGGATGCATTTGAGGCGGCCGTCTCGCAAGCCACGCCTTTGAGCCAATTTCTGCTTGATATCGCCTCGCTAGACGTCGATCTCAACTTACCCGAAGGACGGGCACATTTCCTCACCCAGGCGAAAAGTCTTTGGCAGTCGCTCCCAGATGGCGCGCTCAAAAGGCAAATGCTGGGACAAATTTCAGAGCAGGCGCACCTGGGCAGCACGGAGGTCTTAGAGCTCTGGCAGGATTCGCCAGCGGCTCGCGGAGCCAAACGCTGGGTCGCAGGCGGAACACGGGTGCCGGCCTCGCGTGCGGCAGACGCGCGCGCGGCCGCCGACGCTTCGTCCCCACCCACCTCGTCAACCGCCCGACAGGGGCGGGCTCCCTCGGGAAGGGCAAGTGGTCACAGCGCATGGCAGCCACCCAGCCAGAGCTGGGGGCGCGGCGGCGTCAACAGCCGCGCCGATCATGTGGCCCGCATCGTCCTGAGCCATTCGCCCGCCTGGGGATGGCTCAGCACTGAAGACCAGCACCTTTTGGCTGAATTGCCACCGCCACACGGCCCGTTATTCACGTGGCTCGAAGCGCAGTGGCACGATCACGGCGCACAACCTTGGGCCGCGCTGGCAGTGGCCATCACACAGCAACCGTTCGCTGGGCACGCCGTGCGTTTGGTTGCGCAGTCAGACACGCTTGGCAGTGAAAATGAGTCAGAGACCCAGGCCGAGCTCCAGCAGCTGATGCGACGCCTGCTCATTGAACACCTCAAAGCGGAGGAAGGCGTGGCCATCGCGTCTGGTGAAACGGGACGCTACAAGGCCTTGCAGGCCCGCCGCATCGCCCTGCAAGCTGCCGAGCAGTCAGGTTAATTTTCCCTAACTCACTCAAAGACTTACCAAGCCGCTTTGGTATAATCCGAATCTTTAAAGCAAACGCGACAGCAGCACCTCCGAAACCAGGCACCGCCCCCGATAACGGGTCGGCGGGCAATGCGCCCAGCCCCCCACATCGCAAGGACTGCATCCCAAATGATCGCCCAACCAGTTTGCAAAACGTTCCCAAAATTGTGCCATCAGGCAATTCCATCACTCCGTGTTGGCGTGCATATTTGCGCGCCAAACCGCGTATAGGAGATCACTGTCATGCCAGCTAGTAAGTCCAAAACGCCTGCGAAAAGCGCCGCCAAACCTGCATCAAAAAGCACGGGCAAGCCCGCCAAAAAACCGGTCGCAAAACCGGTTGCTAAGCCGGTTGCAAAGCCGGCTGTAAAAGCG
>ENA-UPTJ01000192-UPTJ01000192.1-marine-metagenome-genome-assembly--contig:-NODE-192-length-39624-cov-6.263792_pt1 | contig 39624 bp, 39 predicted proteins | sample MGYA00238168_ERZ767080 | MGnify/ENA primary metagenome ERZ767080 (study PRJEB28935, sample SAMN06266237) | marine metagenome | isolation source: Columbia River Estuary | place: USA:Columbia River Estuary... | reverse complement strand
ACATGATCCACACCATCCATTATAATTACCATTTACAATACCCCTGTGAAAGCGGTGCCAGTGTAACTATTCATGTCAACTTTAAAAGTGACATCTTGGGTAGATTGACCTATCGCGCTGAGCGCCAAAAAGCCAATCGATAAAAATGAGTACAATTTTTTCATTTGAGTATTTTCTAGTTATTGTTTAATTCCAGGCGAAGCATTAACAAACGTAAGCAACTAAAGTATGAAACCCAACTCCCTCTTGGCTAATTTAGAACTAGGGGTTTTTCATTTCCTTCAATTGCAATTACGGACGAACCACGGCCAACTGACCATGGCCAACAATAACATTCGATTGATCCTTTACGTTGTAGGTGTATACCCCAGCCGACCAATCAGAAACCCGAATCGTAGTAGAACCATCAAATGGCTTCACCAACATCAACTGACCCGTTGATGAATGAATTTCACAAACCAATGAATTTCCCTTAGTTGCTGTAACCGTAATCACATCCGTGGTTGGATTGGGATAACAAGCCACATTCAATTCACTCATCAAGGCGTAAGTCTCACTTTTAACGGTAGTATAGGTCACATCATCCACATACAAAGAACTATTTAACATGTTCGACTCAGTAGTATCATCCACATAGCTGCTCACGAAGTAGTAACGCAATAAATTGGCGGTAAGCGTTTTGTCCTCGTAATAAATTGGAAGATCAATTTTGGTAAAATTCGTAGTTCCAGCAAAAGTACTCATGCCATAACCAATGATAGAATCCACACCCAATGTAGTATTGATAACTTCAACGTACAAATTGGCTGAATCATAAACCGTGGCTGGCTTATAATTCACCATCGCACTGGCAACAATGGGTTTCGATGCCAACACCTCCCCACCGGAAAAATTGAAATCGAAATTTGCATTTATATTCAACTTGGCATTTGTCAAATATCCAGGCATCAAGCCCAAATCACTATAATTTGACGTCGTAACCTGCGCCGAAGAAAGTCCAGAATTTTTTATAGCCGTACTCTTTTTGACCTGTGAGGTAACCCGCGTATTCTGACCCGAAATAAAGTTAATAATATTAAACACCGAATCAAACGAGCTCCATCCTTGTGGAGTCTCCAACGTAGCTGTTAGATTAAACAACAACTTGCTTGTTCTCCAATTTTCTAATCCACCATTTTTAATGGTTGTTTGAGCGTTTGCAGCACCGAGCGAACCCAGAAACAAAGCCATTGCTAAAATTATTTTTTTCATATATTAAATCTCTGCTGTGTTAAACCTTTTCAATTATAACATATTTTATTGATTACACTGGCCTCAGCCAAGGCGGTTAAAAATTTATTTTCGACAGGTGTATCGATACATGATTAATTTTGCGCCATGATCACATACAACCCCAAGGATTGGTTCACCTTTGTTTTTAGAGTGCACAAAGCAGAAACGCTAAAACGCCTGTGGCCATTACTTTTGGGCGTTGGTACCTACAGCGCCGCTTGGGCCTACGTTGAAACAGTCTTATTCAAAGATTATAAATCAGTATCCATGGTTTCCAACATTGGTATCATTTATTCAATTTTGGGATTTACGTTATCGCTGTTTCTCGTCTTTAGAACCAACACCGCCTACGACCGCTGGTGGGAAGGACGCAGACTGTGGGGCGAATTAACCAATGCCATTCGCAATCTCTGCATTCATCTCAATGCCATCTTGCCCCAAACAGACGTGCAACGCAGAGAATATTACCAATCCCTGCTCAGCTTATTTCCTACCGCGCTTAGGTTTCATCTCCAAGACCGCAAAATCCCCGCCCATTTTTTCTCGGAAAACCCAGTTCATGCATCGATTACCATGGATATAAATACCATTAAAAAGTCGCGCCACCAACCTCAAACCATCGCCAAGTTGTTTGTAGCAGGACTAAAAATGGATATCCAACATGGGTTACTGACGCATGCCGACATCGAACATTTCAAAGTAGAAATCAATAAACTCATGGATGTTTGCGGCGGTTGTGAACGCATCAAAAACACCCCCATCCCTTTTACCTATTCGGTATTTATCAAAAAATTCATCTTTTTGTATGTGATGATTTTCCCCATCGTTTACAGCACCCAACTCAACTTCTTGATTGCCCCCGTAACCATGTTTGTGCTCTACGTTTTGGCAAGCATCGAACTCATTGCCGAGGAAATCGAAGACCCATTTAACGGCGACGAAAGTGACCTACCCACAGAAGCTATTTCCAAAAACATCAAAATCAGCACCGAGGAATTGCTACTGAACCGCTGATTTATCGCATCCCATTCTCCGCAAACCTTTTCCCCAATCAATCCCCATTCATTTGGATTTGGCAGGGGTTGATTAACTTTGTTCTTTAAACCTCTTAAATGAATTGAATACACAAGATTTCATACAACAACTGTCCTTCGAACGTATCGATGTTTCTTTTGCCGTTGTGGTTGGTTTGACGATGATTTTTGCCTTCATTTATTTATTTGGATTTTTCACCAAAATAAAGCGAACCGAATCTCAAGCCGTTGTTTCATCTGCGCCGGGAATTAGCATCATCATCGCATCGCGAAATGCCCTACCCCTGCTAGAAAAAAACCTTCCCAACTGGCTGGCACAAGACTACCCGAACTTCGAAGTCATTATCGCCAACGACCGTAGCACCGACGATACGCCCCTGTTTCTTATCGAACAAAAAGAACTGCATCCCAAACTAAAAGTCGTTTCACTCGATGCAGATTTCGTGAAAATGGGTGGGAAAAAATTGGCACTGACATTGGCAATCAAAAAGGCGCAGTACGATCATTTTCTTCTTACCGATGTCGACTGCGTCCCCAGCAGCGACCAATGGCTTAAACACATGGCCACTCAGTTCACAAGAGAAAAGCAAATCATTTTGGGTACCGCACCTTTGAAAACTGGAACTGGCTTTTTGGGCGCATTGATTCACCATGAGAATTTGCTTACCGCAATGCATTACCTCGGCCTAGCGGCCTCGGGTAAACCCTACATGGGCGTGGGTCGGAATTTGGCTTATACCCGCAACATTTACAACGAAGTGAATGGTTTTAGCAGCCATCACCATATTCCCGCGGGCGATGACGATCTTTTCGTACAAGAAGCCGCAAACGCCAGTAACACCGCAATTTGCGTGAACCCAGACGCCTTCTGCTACAGCGATGGCCCTGCAAACTGGAGCGCTTACTGGAAGCAAAAGAAACGACATCTATGGGTAGGAAAATCGTATCAAAAAGGGGTAAAACAACTCCTAGCAATTTATCCTATGGCACAATTATTCTTCTGGACAACCATCATCCTTTGGTTCATCCTAGGCAGTCAGATTTTGTGGCCCATCATTGCCATGTTACTAAAATTGATTCCCGAATGGGTTGTTTTCTATCAAAAAGGGAAACTCCTTCAAATGCGGAAATCAACCACTTTTTACCCTGTTTTTAACCTTTTTGAATCTTTCTGGTACGTAGTCACTGGGATCAACGCATTTTTCACCAAAAAAATCAAATGGTAGGACCAGAAATTATATTCCAACACTTCCCCAATCTAACCGAGGAACAAAAAGTACAATTCACACAACTGGGTCCGCTTTACGCCGATCACAACGCGCGTGTCAATGTGATTTCTCGCAAAGACATGGACATGTTCTACATTCACCACGTGCTTCATTCAATGGCATTGGCTAAGACTTGCGAGTTCATGCCCGGACAGCATTTTATTGATATCGGCACCGGTGGCGGATTTCCAGGGATTCCACTAGCCATCATGTTCCCAAATGTAGAATTTACTCTCGTGGATAGCATCGGCAAGAAAATCGCTGTCGTTAAGGCGGTGATAGATGCTTTGGGACTCAAAAACGCAACAGCCATTCAAGAGCGCACCGAATTACTACCCATGAAATTTGATGGCGCCATAGCTCGTGCCGTAGCACCCGCAATCGAACTCTGGAAGTGGATGGAAAATCACTGGAGCGGAAAACCCCGTTTCTTCCTATTAAAAGGAGGTGATTTGGCCGAAGAAATCAACGAAGTGATTGAATATTCGCAAAAAACAAAAATCAAGTTGCACGCCATCGGCGATATTTACAACGATCAACCCTTCTTCGAAACCAAGAAAGTCGTGAAATTATTTCACGGTCAAGTTTGGAAGGAATAATCCAACCTTTCGTTTAAGCCCCTAGAATGCCTTTGGCCGATGCCAATGCCGCTGAAAGTCCGTCCGCATTTTTACCCCCTGCCGTAGCAAAAAACGGTTGACCGCCGCCGCCGCCTTGGATTTCCTTGGCACATTCACGAATCATCTGAGTTGCGTTCCAACCTTTTTCTGCAACCCATTTTTCATCGATATAAATGGCCAACCCCGGCTTTTCCTCAGCCAAGAACGCCAAAACCACCACCGGATTGCTCAACTCTTGCTTCAACTGAAAACACAATTGCTTGGCCGCATCCGCGCTAGGTAAGTTCAATTGCTCCAAAACCATTGACACACCCGCAACTGTTTGCACTTTTTGCAACAAACTCGACTTCAACGCCGAAACCTGCTCCGCTTCCATTTGCTCCAACTGCTTTCGCATCGATGCGTTTTCTTCCAATACCTTGCTCACCGCAGAAACAACGTCTTTTGGATTGCCCAAAGCGATTTTGACCTGCGACAACGCCTCCAATTCGCCATTGATGTAATCCAAAGCCGATTGCTGTGTAACCGCTTCAATTCTTCGAACACCGGCAGCCACACTCGACTCACCCAAAATCTTGAAGAAGCCAATCTGCGACGTGTTCGATACATGCGTTCCACCACACAATTCCATGGAATAGTCGGCATCGAACTCAATCACACGCACAAACTCCCCGTACTTCTCGCCAAACAAGGCCGTAGCACCCATTTTCTGCGCCTCCGCAATCGGAACGTTGCGATGCTCTTTCAATGCGATGCCTTCGCGAATCTTTTCATTCACCCTCACTTCAACCTGCGCGATTTCTTCGTCGGTCATCTTACCAAAATGCGAAAAATCAAAACGCAAAGCCGATTCATTCACCAAACTCCCCTTCTGGGCCACGTGAGAACCCAAAGCCTCTTGCAACGCGCTGTGCATCAAGTGTGTCGCACTGTGATTGCTACTAATGCTATTTCTGCGATTCACATCCACTTGGGCCGTAAATGCCTGATCCATGTTTTTTGGCAGCTTGTCGCAAACCAATACATGCAATTTATTCTCTTTTTGGGTATCTATAACCCGCACAATTTCGCCATCCTGACCTACCAACTGACCTGAATCGCCCACCTGTCCGCCACTTTCGGCGTAAAACGGACAAACATCCAAGACTACTTGGTACAAATTCTTGCCCTTGGCTATGATGGTTCTATGTCGGCTAATTTCCGTTACCGATTGCGTGGTATCATACCCACAAAACGACTCATCGCTGTCGGCCATAATAGTATGCCAGTCGCCCGTTTGTTTCACCGCATCGGCCTTAGAGCGATTCTTTTGTGCTTGCAAAGCGACTTGAAATCCGTCCATATCCACCGAACACCCACGTTCGCGGGCAATCAAATCGGTTAAATCGATTGGGAAACCGAAGGTATCGTACAATTCAAACGCAGTGGCACCATCCACAACACCCTTGGGATGCTGATCGATGAAAGCACCCAAACGCCCCATACCTGAGCTCAAGGTTCTGAAGAATGAATTTTCTTCCTCCTGAATCACACGCTGAACAAAACTCTCTTGGGCTTTTAGTTCTGGGAAACTGCCGGCAAAATAATCGGCCAATCCGGGAACCAACTGGTTAAAGAACGATTCCTGGAATCCCAAGTAAGAATAACCATAGCGAACTGCCCTTCTCAAAACTCTACGAATGACATAGCCCGCACCCGTATTCGATGGCAACTGTCCGTCTGCAATACACAAACTCACCGCCCTCAAATGGTCGGCTATCACTCGAAATGCAATATCCTGTTCCTCATCATCGCCGTAATTCTTACCACACAATTTAGCGGTATTTTGGATGATGAATTGAAAAACATCGGTATCGTAATTGCTTGATTTTCCTTGAATTCCGCGCACCAATCGCTCAAAACCCATGCCGGTATCCACGTGTTGGGCTGGCAAACGATCTAGGCTACCATCGGCTTTGCGATTGAATTCCATGAACACGAGGTTCCAGATTTCTATCACTTCGGGATGGTCTTGGTTTACCAGGGTTGCGCCATCAACGGCCTCGCGCTGCTCGGCCGAACGCATATCAAAATGAATCTCGGAGCAAGGACCGCACGGACCCGTATCGCCCATCTCCCAAAAATTATCTTTTTTGTTGCCCTTCAAAATCCGGTTGGGATCAATGAACTGTGCCCAACGATCATGCGCTTCTTGGTCGAACAGAATATTGGCAGCTGCATCACCCTCAAAAACAGTGACATACAATTGATCTTTGGGTAAACCGTACACTTCGGTCATCAATTCCCAAGCCCAAGCAATGGCATCTTGCTTGAAGAAATCGCCAAAGCTCCAGTTACCCAACATTTCAAACATGGTATGGTGGTAGTGGTCGTGACCAACTTCCTCCAAATCATTGTGTTTTCCGCTCACGCGCAAGCATTTTTGTGAATTGACAACCCGTTTATAGGGTGCTTCGGAATTACCCAAGAAATAGTCTTTGAACTGATTCATCCCCGCGTTGGTGAACATCAGGGTTGGATCGCCTTTGACAACGATGGGTGAGCTTTGAACGAAAGTGTGTTGCTTTGATTCAAAAAACGACAAAAACTTCTGTTTGATTTCGTGACTACTGAGCGCCATGGCGCAAAGATAGTACAGAATGGGTCAAAAATGCGAGGCCGCGCTACGCGCGGCCTCGCATTTTATCACTCTAAAGTTCACAATACTCAAAGTTCAACGTTTCCGCCAAACCCCTTTAGCGTTAAATACAATTCAGTTCGCTCAATCAACCTACAGCACTCACCTTTGGCCCTGCATTCTTGATCTCTTCGCTGGCACCGTCTTCAAACTTCTTGAAGTTATCATTGAACAAATGCGCCAACTTCTCACACTGCTTGTCGTAAGCTTCTTTGTCGGCCCAAGTATTTCTTGGATGCAACAACTCCGATGGAACGCCTTCGCAAGCATCAGGCATCATCATACCAAACACGGGGTGCTCGGTAAAGCTACCATCTAACTTGCCTTCCAATGCCGCGGTAATCATGGCACGGGTATAAGACAATTTCATGCGACTTCCTACGCCATATCCACCACCACTCCAGCCGGTATTCACCAACCAAACGTTGATTTCTGGGCTTGCGCTCAACTTTTCACCCAACATTTTGGCGTACACCGTTGGATGCAAAGGCAAGAACACCTGACCAAAGCAAGAAGAGAAAGTAGCTTGTGGCTCGGTAACACCTGCTTCTGTTCCAGCAACTTTAGCGGTATAACCACTGATAAACTGATACATGGCCTGACCCGGATTCAATTTAGAAATCGGAGGCAATACACCAAACGCATCGGCGGTAAGGAAGAAAATATTTTTTGGCGCATCGCCCACTGAAGGCACAGCGATGTTTTCGATATAATCGATGGGGTAAGCCACGCGGGTGTTCTCCGTTACAGAGATATCGTCGTAATTCACCACATCAGAACCTTCGAAGAAACGCACGTTTTCAACCAACGCACCGTGTTTGATGGCATGCCAGATTTGGGGTTCTTTTTCTTCGGTTAAATTCACGCACTTGGCGTAACATCCACCTTCGAAGTTGAAAACACCAGTATCCGACCAACCATGCTCATCGTCACCAATCAACTTGCGATTTGGATCAGCGCTCAAGGTAGTTTTTCCCGTTCCGCTCAAGCCAAAGAACAAAGCAGTATCGCCGTTCACGCCGATGTTGGCAGAACAGTGCATGCTCAATACGTTGCGCTCATGGGGAAGGATATAATTCAATACAGAGAAAATGCCTTTTTTGATTTCGCCGGTGTAGCCAGAACCACCAATCAAAATGATTTTACGACTTACACTTACCATGGTGAAGTTGTGCTGACGGGTACCATCAACCGCAGGATCCGCATGGAACGATGGCGATGCCACGATGATCCACTCGGTAGGTTGCGTCGCGATTTCTTCGGCAGAGGGACGCAAAAAAAGGTGCTTAGCGAACAAGTTCTGGTATGCGCTCTCGGTAACCACTTGAATGTTCAAGCGATTCTTAGGATCGGCACAAGCGAAGGCATGTCGGACAAAAATTTCTTTGCCTTCCATGTGATTCATCACCTTGTTCAATAAAGCATCAAATTTGGCTTCTTCAAATGGCTGATTCACAGCGCCCCACCATGCAGCATCTGCAGTTTGGGCATCTTTCACCAAGAACTTATCCTTTGGACTTCTACCAGTAAATTCACCAGTATCAGCCGCCAAGGCGCCTTGAGATGTGATTCTTCCCTCGTTTCTTTCGAGGGCTTTTGCTACGAGTTCGTCTGTGGTTAGATTTTCGAATACGGTCTGGGCGTGATTTTTAATCGACGCAATGATTTCGATATTATTCATGCTATAAATGAAATAACTTTGGCACTGCAAAGGTACTTATTGTAAAGACGGATATTGTTGCCAATTGCTATTTCTTTGTAAATGAACTTACGCACAAGTAAAATGAATCAATTTCTGCAAAACAAAAAAATCAATTCATTGAATTACATAAGATTAAATAAATCGAACAAAATAAAAAGTGTTGGGTTGACACTTGTGAAATTGTGCATTATTTTCTACCCTATCAGCCCGAGCCAAGCCCAATATCTAGTCCCTCAACCCACCTTGAACAAGGTGATTTTTGCTGAAAGTATCGTTCACACTGGGGTTAATCTTTTATACAACGACCATTTAAATCAAGTTAGAGCAGGTGGAAATAGTTGGAAAGTGGGACTGATCGACAATGCAGCAAGGACTTCCTACAATGGCAGAACTGCGCATATCTCGGATGGCATGGCACTGGGAACAGCCTTTGCCGCAGGAATGGTCACTTTTGCATTGCCCAAAAATCAGCAAACACAATATATTCAGCTAGCGGTTCAAAATGTATGGATTATGGCAAATATTACGCAAACGGTAAAAATGCTGGCACTCAGAAATCGACCCTATACCCAAGTGCCGGGGTTTGTATCATCAAAAACCGACGACCATTTTAGTTTTTTCAGCGGACACAGTGCAATCACAGCAACAGCCGCAACCACCGCAATTCTAATGGCATTGAATCAACCGAATATACCCACTTGGGGCAAAGCTGCAGCATACACAGCCGGCGGCCTTGCACTCGCCACAGCTGGACTTAGAATTGCAGCCGGAAAACATTATCCCTCCGATGTTGTTACTGGTATATTGGTTGGCGTGGCCGTTGCTGTAATCAATACCAAACTTCATGAAGCCCATTGATTTTATCATACCCATCCTTTGTGCTATCCCATTGATTGGATGCACTCAAGTACCTAAAAAATCTCATCAAACAAAAAATCCCTCTAACGAAATGACAAACGTAGAACCTCAAAATCTCGACTCTTGTGTAATTGCCGGTGGCTGTTTCTGGTGCATGGACGCCGTTTATCGCAGAATGATAGGCATCGTGAATGTTGAATCGGGCTACTCCAACGGAACGGTAAAAAACCCAACCTACAAAGAAGTTTGCAACGGAAATACGGGCCATGCCGAAGTCGCTAAGATTTACTTCGATAAAACCGTAACGTCCTACCCCCAAATTTTGGAAGTTTTTTGGCGCGTACACAATCCCACCACGCTGAACAGACAGGGCAATGACGTTGGAACCCAGTATCGCAGTGGCATTTACTACATGAACAACGAACAGGAAATCATTGCGCGGGCCAGTAAAACAGCCGTGGAAGAGAGTGGCTTGTGGGCTGACGATGGCAAAGTGGTAACAGAAATTCTACCGTTGACCAATTACTGGCCCGCGGAAGACTACCACCAAGATTACTATGCCAATAACCCCGAAAATCAATACTGTGTTTACGTGGTGAGCGAAAAGGTGGAGAAATTCAAAAAGCACTTTGCCGAATTGCTGAAATCAAATAAGTAATTTTCTTACCCCTTGGTTTTATAACCCTTAGATTCTAAATACGACTTCACCTTGGCGTGAAAATCGCCCTGAATGATGATATCGCCATCTTTGGCACTACCTCCTACCCCACAATGCGATTTTAGGGCGCGCTCCAAGGCTTTCAAATCATCTGAGCTGCCCACGAATTCCTTAATCACAACGCATGGCTTGCCATTTCTCACCTCACGTCTTACGTATAACTTTTGATGTGATGCGGCCAAAGTTTCTTGTTCCGATGCGTCTTCTTCGTAGCTATAATTCGGATTAGTACTGTAGACAACCCCCGACTTATTTTTGTTCTTATTACTCATCCAATCAACAAGTTAACTACTTTCTAATAATCACACCCGCTACGGCCTGAGCCATCGGCATCACGACCATATCATTGACGTTTACGTGCGGCTTTCTCGTCACCACAAAACCAATGGCCTCCGCAATATCCTCTGCTATCAAATTTTCAAACCCCTTGTAAACCGTTTTCGCCTTATCCTGGTCGCCATCAAATCGTACAATACTAAACTCTGTTTCAACAGCACCGGGGTGTATTCCAGTCACCTTCACATCGTGCATCGCCAATTCCAAACGCATGCTTTTGGTAATCGCATCTACCGCAAACTTTGTCCCGCAGTACACATTGCCGTTATCATAAACTTCCTTGCCGGCAATCGACCCAATATTGATGATATGTCCTTTTCCACGCGAGATCATTCCCGGCGTCACGGTCCTACTAACATAAAGAAGGCCTTTGATGTTCGTATCAATCATTTGATCCCAATGGTCGGTATCGCCATCGTAAAACTTGGAAAGACCTTTTGCCAAACCCGCGTTATTCACCAATACATCAATGGATTTCCAATCCTCAGGCAAAGCATCGTAAAACGACTGCACATCCATTTTATTGCGGACATCCAATTCGGCCAAAAATACCCTGCAATCCGAGGTCTCAGGATTTTGATTCAAATCTTCCTCCAATTCTTTCAATCGATCCATCCTTCTGGCAACTGCGATAATATCATATCCCAATGTCGCCAATTCCTTCGCCGTAGCGTATCCAATCCCGCTGCTTGCCCCTGTTACACAAGCAATTTTTTTTACGTTACTATCCATTCGATAAAAACTTTAATTCGACTTAACACCAACTATTAATAAATTAGGGGTAAACAACACCTTCTGGGTGCTGCGCGCCGTAGCAAACAATCGAAGCTTCAAACGCAAGCTCAGTATACGATACAAAACGCTACGAAGACCTTCTTTCAAAAACCCATTCACAAGCATAAAACTAGGCTTCACCTTAACATCGCCAAAACCGCAAGAGAGCATCACTTGCTCGGCCGAACTGGCATTCAAATAATTTTCATGGGTGAAATCTCCTATCGCAAAGGCAGTAGCAATTGGCGCATCCATATTGGGTGTCCTAAATATCGCCATTCCGCCCTTTTTCAACTTGCTCTGAATCAACTGCAACAACTCCACCAACTCATCTTTGGTAAAATGTTCGATAATATCCATGCCTGTAATGATATCAAACTGCTCCTCTGAACCGCGGAAAAACTGCATCGCATCGCCCAACACAACCTCAGATACTCCGAAATTATGCGCCATATTCACTTGCTCCTCACTCAAGTCCATCCCTATCAAATTGGTATAGCCCGCTTCCTTTAAACCCTTTAACAAACTGCCACTGCCACAACCCATATCAAAAATTCGGGCCGATTTGGGAACAGAATGCAAAAGCGGCAAAATCTCCGATTCAAACTGTCTCTTCTCGCGCAAAAACAGCGACTCAGCCGACGTCAACGATGCCCTACCACTCTGCGTGGTGTGATAATTTGCGTAAAGTACTTTTCTATATTCTACCGACATTCCGATGCGATATTAATGCAATTTTTAAACGATAGTTGATTTTAACGGCGCGTCAATCACAGCCATGATAGAAACTGCAGTTGCTACCAATTTCTCTGACCCATCTTCAAACACGTCAAACACCTGACCTTCACAAAACATCAAGTTCTGTCCGGCTTTGGTTACCTTGCCGGTAGAACGAATTTTGCTTGACACCGAAGGATTCACATACGACACCTTCAAATCCACCGTCACAACGTTTTTCGCGGTGTTGCCATTTCCAAAAATCGCTGTATACGCTGCAATTCCCGTGGTCACATCGCAAATCGTAGCCGTCACTCCACCATGGGTAAAACCGGTGTGCTGCATGTGATGCGGCTTGATATTCAATTCCATCGCCGCAAAATGCGTATCGATATCGGTTAACTCCAACCCAATAAACTGAATAAACTGATTCTCTTTGAGTCGAGCCGCCATGTATGACATTAATTCCTGATTCATAATAATTATTTAATTGGATTAAAAGTAGAGGCTTGTAAAAATTGGTTTGCGTTTACATTTCGCCATATTTGATCGAGGTTGGCATCGTTTTTCGCGACAAATGTCTGTGCGATGCGCATGCCAATGAAATTGCCTATCAACGGCGGACAGTCTTCGGGCACGCCACCACCAAAGGTTTTATTGCCAAAAGCAAAATATCGTTTGTAGTCGTTGAATTTGGTACTAAAAAGCAACTTGTTATCCAAAAAATGCTTCCAGATCTGACCTTCTTCCTTCATCATCCACTTCCATTCCTTTTCGTCGTACCCCAACAATTCCCATGGATTCCGATCGGGAAATAAAGCCATCAAACTATACCACAACTTCCCTTGAAACATCATTTCCTCCAACATATTACTACGCTTATGCGTCGGTTCAAAACGCATTTTCAGATAATTCCACATCAGTTGAGAGGCCACTTGATCGCTGCCATTGTATCGATTAAAAAACGGAGGCATTTCCAGCAGCGCATACGGTGGAAAAGTATCGTTCAGGAACATTTCTTCACTAAAAGCCAAAATCACTTCTTGGTGATCCGATTTAGGATTGATAAACGTATCAACAAATGTATTGTAATTGCTGAATTGAGAGAGATAACCATAGACGTTGGCTTGCGGTGTTGATGGGATTTCTTGTTGCAAATTGCCCCAAGCCTGCTCAAGATCCGACTTCCATTGGGTATTTTTCTTGTAATGAGATTTTACCGCATTAAAAACCGGCGTATTCTGTAGCAACCAATATTGCAAATACTGCGCTCTTGCTGTGTCTGATATGGGGCCGAAACGACCAAAATCCATCACTTCATACATCCAAAGGGAGAAAAATCGACCGTATTTACTGCGTAATGCAACAACATCCGATGCGCCACAACCCTTAGTACGCAGACTGTCTAACTCCATCGCAAAGTCGGAATATTCCAATTTTACCGGCGCCGCTTGCTTCTTAGGTGTACAAGAAATTAGAATCACCACAAAAAGGGGATAAATCCAACTGCATTTAATGGTATGATTGTTGTTTTTTTGCATGAAACGTATGAAACTACAAAGAAACACTTCTTTTGCCATAGCTGCTACCTTGCTATTTGCAGGTTTTGCAAATTTACATGCTCAAACCGCTCCCAACGTAAAGATGGGTCTGCGCGTTAGCCCCAATTTTAGCTGGATCAACATCCAAAAAGGTTCGATGTCGAACGATGGCTTAGGCCTAGGATTCTCTTACGGAGTTACCGCCGATTTCGCCATGTTCAAAAGCACAAACTATTGGTTGGCGACAGAATTATCGGTTTCTACGATTCCGGTGTTGGCAAAAAGCAATACGGAATTAAAGAATGTAGTTCCTCAAACCGGCTCTACTGGCAAATTCGATACATTAAAATACGCAGCGGGAAAAGTAAATTTCAAATACAATACCCAATACTTGCAAATCCCATTAAGCGTAAAAATGAAAACAGATGAAATTGGAAATATGAAATACTACTTCCAATTTGGTTTGGCCCCTTCATTTATGATGAAAAGTAAGCTCTCAACTACAATTGTTGATGGCAACGCGATTTACCCGGCGAATAAAGGAATCACATCGCACGACCCAAACAACATCGACGATGACGTTTACCAGTTTACAGGAACAACGGTAGCAGGAAGCGCCAAAGGTGAAAAGGAATATGCATTCCAAGACAACATCGCAACTTTCCGTTTCCCAGTAATTATGGGCGTGGGGGTTGAATACAAATTAACAGGCAGCACCATATTTACTGCGGGTTTGCGATTCGACAATGCGATCAACAACTTCTTCAAAGACCCTACCGTTACAGGGAAATCAAATTTACTTGCCATTCAAGCGGGTATTTTATTCTAATTAGACCATGTCGGGGTTAAAAATCGCACTGGCCCAACTCAACTTTACCATTGGCGATTTTGAGTCGAATACGGCAAAAATGGCCGATGTCATTTTCCAAGCCAAACAAGACAAAGTAGACCTAGTAGTCTTTTCTGAACTGTCGGTATGTGGTTACATGCCCGATGATCTTCTAGACTACCCCTATTTCATTGAGAAATGTGAACATGCATTGGAGGCGGTTGCCCGAGCTTGCGAGGGCATAGCCGCAATCGTTGGCGGTGTAATTCGCAATCCCAACAAAGGCCGAAAATTGCAAAATGTGGCTTGCGTGATGTACAACGGCAGAATCCAACATACCGTTGCCAAAACACTACTCCCTACCTACGATGTCTTTAATGAAAGTCGGTATTTCCAACCCGAAACCACATCGCAAATAATTGAATACAAAGGGGTTAAAATAGGCATTGCCATATGTGAAGACTTGTGGGATGTCTACAACGACTTTGAATATTTGGTAAGCCCAGGTCAAGCATTAAAAGACTTAGGCGCCGAACTCATCATCAATCCAGCCGCATCGCCGTTTAACTTGGGCAAACAATCACTGAGAAATAGAGTATTTGGCGGACAAGCATCGCGATTCGACCTCCCCGTTCTTTACGTCAACCAAGTGGGCACCCATACCGAACTCATGTTCGATGGCTCAAGTCGCGCAATCAATGGCAACGGCGAAGTGGTTCTGCAAGCCCCAAGCTTTGAAGAAAACGTGAGCTATGCCAGTTTCGAAAACGGGAAATTTGCCATGGGAAATTCCGTACCCCTGGATACCGATGATACCGCGCAGCTATACAAAGCCTTAATATTTGGCATCCGCGATTATTTCAGTAAAATGGGCTTTCATCATGCCATTTTGGGATCTTCAGGCGGAATCGACAGTGCAGTGGTTCAAGCCTTGGCCTCGGCAGCATTAGGGGCAGAAAACGTTCATCCCGTACTTATGCCATCGATGTTTAGCAGCGATCACAGCGTCTCGGATGCCGAATTGTTAAGCAAAAATCTCGACAACGACGCCATTACAATTCCCATCAAAAACATCTACGATACCTATCTCGATGCGCTTCAACCTGTATTTCAAGGGAAGCCATTCAATTTAGCCGAAGAAAATCTCCAAGCTCGATCGAGAGCGGTCCTTCTGATGGCCATTTCCAACAAACTGGGCTACATCCTTCTCAATACAAGCAATAAAAGTGAACTGAGCGTGGGCTACAGCACTTTGTATGGCGATTTGTGCGGTGCGTTGAGTCCGTTGGGCGATGTATACAAGAATCAAGTCTACGCCTTGGCTCGTTATATCAACCGAAATCAAGAAATCATTCCAAATCACATCATCACCAAAGCGCCATCGGCAGAATTGAGACCCGGTCAAAAGGACGCAGATTCTCTTCCCGATTACGATGTCTTGGATGAATTGTTAAAACACTACATCGAAGAGCACAAAGGGGTTGATGAACTCATTACGATGGGATACGACCAAACCACGGTGCATAAAGTTGTAGACCTAGTAAACGGAAGTGAATACAAGCGTTATCAGGCCCCACCCATTTTGCGTGTCAGCACCAAAGCCTTTGGAAAAGGACGCATTATGCCATTGGTTGCCAACTATTCCAGTAAATGAGTTCTCTCCAACCAGCCCTACCCTACAAATACCCAAGGGTGTTTTGGATTATGTGCTTGGGCGCGATGAGTTTCTTCCTCTCATTTAACATCATTCTCCCCGAGTTAGCGCAAGAACTCCGATCCAAAGGCGGCGCAGCATACGTAGGTTGGATCATCCCAGCATTTTCATTTAGCGCACTGATTGCACGTCCTTTTAGTGGTTGGATCACCGATAACTTAGGCCGGCGATGGGCGATGATTGGTGGATGCTTATTTTGCATCATCGCGGGTTGTTTCTATCCGATGGTGACCACAGCCATGGGTTTCTTGATTGTTCGCGCAATACATGGATTCTCCACAGGTTTCACCCCAACGGGATTTACCGCCTTCACTGCCGATGTAGTTGCCGAATCACACCGAGGTCGCGCCATGGGCTGGCAAGGGATGTTCAATAACCTCGGAACCACTATTGGCTATGCACTGGGCGCAGTTATCGCATTGCATTTTGGCGTCGATATTCTCTATTACACCAGCGCTGCATTGGCTTCTTTGGCTTGGTTGCTCTTCATGAGCTTGCCTGAAACGCGCACAAAATCGAATCGAAAAGAATGTGTATTCAACATCCGAAACCTATTCTATTTTCCGGCGTGGCGACCTAGTTTTATTATGTTTTTGGTATGTATTTCCTTGGGCTCAATCCTTACCGTGATGGCCGATTTTACTTTGGAAATGGGTTACACCAACAAAGGTTTGTTCTTGAGCATCTACATTGGGGTTTCGCTGTTGTTTCGCCTGATTAGCGGACGTGTGAGCGATGCTTTAGGACGCGCCTGGAGCACCGCCATCGGAACTGCTGCACAAGTCTTGTCGATGTCGATCCTCGTTTACATGTCGATTCGCCTTAACCACCTTCATCAAACAGATTGTGCGGCTTGTGAATTACCCGGCCTCATTTGGTTTGCAAGTTCAGCCATTCTATATGGCATCGGACAAGGATTTAACGCCCCGAGTTTATTTGCTTGGGCGAGCGACACTGCAGATAACCATCACCGAGGACGTGCCTTGGCGATGTTATTTATGTTTTTAGAGTTGGGAATTATCGTAGGCGGATTAACCGCGAACTACTTTATCAAAGGAATGAGCTGGAACTATGTCGGAATATTTGGACTCAGCGGCTCCGCCTTTTTAATTGCACTAGGATTCAGTTTATACTGCTTGCGCTATCAGCATCAGAAGTAATTACTTCCACTTGAAATTCTTCAATACGTACAAGGTACGTTTGCGCCACACGGGGTGAGTATTATACTTGCCATAAAGATATTTAACCATCTCTTGGCTGTTTCTAACTGGCCGGTGGTTCTTTTTGATGAAGCCTCTTTCCATTCCATCCAAGTACATTCCGAAATCTAACATGCAATCATACCAACTGGCATAACGAGCGTATTTGTTTTTGGTAGCACCCAACGACATGGTTTTACGAACGCGGGGCTGACGCATACCAGTGAGGTTGTTATCGCGACGAGCATAGATCGAATTATCGCCATCGTTGCCGCTTTCTACAATTTTTACTGCGATAAACAACTTAGCCCACTTGCCGATTGCCTTTTTGGCAACAGTATACATAGGCTGTGCGTTGGGGATGCGCTTTAAAGAAAGTTCTAATGAATCAAAATACAATGAATCGTTTACGGTAACTACCTCGGGGTCTAACGCTTTCACGTCCGCCACAGGAATTACTTTGTCAGTTCCAAAAGCCGTTTTTCCAATCGCCGCAACGGTAAGGAAAAGTAATACGAATGTTGGAATGACTAATTTGTTTTTAAACATACCAGCCAGTATGCAAACCGCGTGCCAAAAAATTAAAATACTGATTTACAATGACTTAGATTCAAATCCAACTGATTGAATTTCCTAAATCGTCGGCGATTTCCTTCTTTTTGATGTTTATCGCCTTGATATAATCGAGTATTTCCATCATTTCTTCAGGGGATACCTCAGGATTTTCCAACATAGATAGGGCGAGATTAAGACTTTTATCGAATTTTTTTCGTTTGAGATGCAGAATTACATTTTTCACTTGCTCTTTTACCGTTGATTCCGGACGAGACACATCAATAAAATTATCTTCAAATGCCTTACTCAGTGTATGTCCGCCAGCTAAAATCCCAGCAGCCCAAGCCGCAATCTCACTATCCAAGTGATGGATAAAATGCTCTTTTTCGGGCCAAGCCTCGAGTTGCGCTGCTTCAGCAATAAATCGAATGGCGAGTTCATCTTCAAACACCAAATCAGGATCGTTCAAAACCTTTTCCACCAAATGGTGAAACACGGTTTGTTCTGCATCCATAATTTCATTGCCGTGCAATAGCAAAAGTCGAAAAATCGCCATTTCTTGGTGATGGTCTGTGAGCGCCGGCTTCGCCGGCGCAATCATCCCCACCCCCATCTCATGAGTTATCGATGCAATCTGACTTACAAATGCTTGCTCCTCTTTCGCCTTCTGCTGTCGCAATAACTTCCCTAACTCCTGAACCAACACCGACTCCTCCATTTCGCATATCTGCGACAAATCCCTAGTTAAGGCAGAGCGCTTTAGCCCATCGGCTATCAACGAAACACTTTTTAATATCTCACGTATCGCATCCGACTTCTTCAGCGGATCGTGCTTACTTTCATCAATTAATAACTTGGCCTTAAAGTGGATAAACGTCTCCTCGTTCTCATTCAAATACGACTGGAAATCGTCCCCGCCTAATTTCTGACAAAACGAATCGGGGTCCTGACCCTCCGGCAACGACACCACACGCACATTCAACCCATCTTGCAACAACAGATCTATCCCTCGTAACGATGCCTTAATCCCCGCCGCATCGCCATCGTAAACCACCGTCACGTTATCCGTGAAGCGCTTGAGCAACTTGATCTGCCCTGGCGTTAACGCGGTGCCTGAACTCGCAACAACGTTCTCGATGCCAGCCTGACTCAAAGTAATCACATCTGTGTACCCTTCGGTCATATAGACCTTGTCGGCCTTTTTTATCGAATTCTTGGCCTGAAACAAGCCAAATAGAACATCGCTCTTTTTATATAGGTCGGTTTCGGGCGAATTCACGTATTTCGGCGATGGGTCCGTGCTACTCATCTTCCGTCCAGCAAATGCGATCACCTTACCTGTCACCGAATAGATTGAGAACATCACACGATGCCTAAACAAATCGTAATGCGTTCCGTTATCGCGCAGTTTCAGTAACCCCGCCAAAACCATCACTTCCGCATTAAACCCTTTGGCCTTGGAATGACCCGCCAAAGCTTCCCACGACTCAGGACTATAGCCTAGTCCCCATTTTTTTATCGTCTCAACGGTAAAACCGCGCTCCTTGAAATAGGGCAAACCAATCGACTTCCCCTCATCGCCATCAAACAACTGAGTCACAAAAAAACCTTGGGCAAAATCTACCGCGGCCTGAATGGATTCACGCTGTCGTTGGGCTTCTTGATGCGCATCCTGATTCTCAACATGAGTCTCCTCCAATTCCACCCCAAATCGCTTCGCAAGACTTTTTGCCGCCTCCACGAAATTCAAATTATCAATATCCATCATAAACTGGATGGCATTGCCGCCTTTCTGACAACCAAAGCACTTGTAAATCCCAATGGATGGAGATACTACAAAACTCGGAGTCTTCTCGTCGTGGAATGGACAACAGCCCTTATATCGGGGACCAGAGCGTTTGAGCGACACAAAATCACCCACTACATCCTCGATGTTAACCACATTTAGCAGTTGTTCGATTGAGTTTTGAGTAATCATGTGAATTGAATATTAGAGAAACGATTAGATTTGCAAAGTACTTCATCTGATACAACAATTCCAATCATGGACGTAAAGAAACATATCCAAGACCGCGCAGCCTCTATTTTACCGGCGTTGGTCGACATTCGCCGACATATCCACCAAAACCCGGAGCTATCGTTTCAAGAACACGAAACCGCCGCTTTGGTAGAAAAAGAACTGCAGTCCTTGGGCCTAAAAACCCAAAGAATGGCAAATACAGGAGTAGTGGCCGTCATCGAAGGGAAAAATCCTTCAAAAAAAGTTGTTGGTTTGCGAGCAGATATGGATGCGCTTCCCATTGTGGAAGTGAACGATGGTAGACCCTATCGCAGCAAAAAGGAAGGCGTGATGCACGCTTGTGGTCACGATGTACATACAACCAGCTTGTTGGGTGCCGCAAGAATTTTAACAGAACTAAAAGACAATTTTGAAGGTTCGATAAAACTTGTTTTTCAACCAGGTGAAGAAAGGCTTCCCGGCGGCGCATCGCTTATGATTGCCGAGGGAGTACTTCAAAACCCAAAAGTGGATGTTATGATCGGCCAGCACGTGATGCCTGGCATCGAAACGGGTAAAACTGGATTTCGTCCCGGATTGTACATGGCAAGCACCGATGAAATTTATATTAAAGTAACAGGCAAAGGCGGACATGGTGCGATGCCACACTTCAATATAGACCCGGTGCTGATCAGCGCGCATTTAATTGTTGCATTACAACAAATCGTTTCGCGCGCCGCAAACCCCGCCATCCCATCCGTATTAAGTTTCGGTAAAGTCATTGCTCAAGGCGCAACCAACGTCATCCCCAACGAAGTCATTATCGAAGGTACTTTTAGAACCCTCGACGAAAACTGGCGAGCCGAAGCACATCAAAAAATGCTAACCCTAGCAACAGGATTGGTGGAAGGTATGGGCGGTACGGTTGATTTTGATATAAAACGCGGGTATCCGTTTTTGAAGAATAACGAAGACCTTACAGTGCGACTCCAATCGGAGGCAAAGTCGTTTCTTGGCGAGCAAAACGTAGAGCATTTAGGAATTTGGATGGCTGCCGAAGATTTTTCTTACTTCACCCAAGAAGTCCCCAGCTGTTTTTATCGATTGGGAACGAGAAATGAAGCGAAGAAAACCACTTTTAGTGTACATCACCCCAGTTTTGATGTAGACGAAGATGCACTGGAACAAGGTTGCGGATTACTCGCTTTTCTGGCTATTTCTGAACTACAACGCTAAGAGAAAATTACGCCCCGATCGTAAAACGCAAGCTATCAACGGCAGCATCCCAAATAGAAGCTGCACTCTCCTCATCTCCTGAATTTACAAATTCTGTAATGATTAAATCGATGTCCAAGGTTATGGCATCCTGCTGAATTCTGAACTCCAAAAACTCATCAGCATCCAGCGCATCAACAATTTTAAAGCGAACATATTTGCTTGTCACCGCTTTCACCAATAATGCATCCATTTCGGTGCCATCATCCCACTTAAATTTGTAATTTTCACCATTTTTCACGCCCACATGATCGGCAAACCAATTCTGTAAACCGGAAGGATTAGAAATATACTGATATAAAATATTAGGGGAAGAACGCAATGCGTATTCTAGTTCCAATTTGGTTCGTGAGGTTGAAGTTGAGGCCATAATTACTGTTTTTAATAAAGGGTAATGTCGCAAAAAAAACAATTTAGTGTTAAATTCAAAATGTTTCAGCATGATGAAGTAATTATCTTTGCGTCAATCATGGCCCAAAGCAGATTTTTCTTAACCTCATTCATTCTCTTGCTTTCGGGTTGGGTCGCTGTAGGCTTGGGATTGAACTATTCTGCATCCAATTGGATTCACCATTTTTGCAATCATACCATAGATAATTTTTTTATCCACTTTTCGTGGTTGGCGGAATGGCTATTGATTGTTTTGGCAATTTTGACCGGTTTTTACTTTAATCCAAAACGTGGACTTGTATTTGGAATTGGGCTTGGAATTCAGTCAATTTTTGTGGCTTTTGTCAAGACATGGTTCAACGCACCTCGCCCAATTGAAGCCAAATTTTTCCCATTGCGGCACATTCAAAATCTTGAAATTCACCATTGGCAGTCGTTTCCAAGCGGACATACCGCAGTGGCATTTTTCTGCATGGGTTTATTCGCAATTTCTATCAAAAATTTACAAAATTCTACCGCTTGGGGCATCACTTGTGCCCTCTTCGCCGCAGGCATCGGATATTCAAGAATTTATTTAGGACAGCATTTTCTGTTTGATGTTTGCGCCGGTGGAACCATCGCCGTTTTATTCCTCCAACTGAGTTACCAATATTCAAAAAAACTCGGTTATGATGTCTAAATTCCACATCCACATCATCATCACCGCACTTGCCATCATCCTCTTTTTGCCAGGATTGGGACTCATTCATTTATTCGATTGGGATGAACTCAACTTCGCCGAATCCGCCCGTGAAATGGTTGTCAGCCGAAACTACAAATACGTACAAATTGCTTTTGAACCGTTTTGGGAAAAACCACCCCTATTTATTTGGATTCAAGCGTTTTTTGTCGACCTGTTTGGCGACCACACCTGGGTCTATCGACTACCCAACGCCATTGCCGGAATCATCACGGCAAATGTTGCCTACCACATCGGCAGTTATTTAGGTCGACGAACATTAGGCATTTTTTGGGCGTTAACGATTACGCTCACCTTTGCGCCGCTGGTTTATTATAAATCAGGCATTATCGATCCTGTTTTTAACTTATTGATATTACTTTCAATCTGGCACTGGTACCTTATTACTCGCTGCGATGTTGAAGGACATCGACCCCACGGACACTATTTATTATCCGGTGTATTTATAGGCCTCGCCATTCTCACCAAAGGCCAGACCGCCTTGATAATCATGGGTGTCGTAGCCTTCGTCATGACGGCCTTTCGGGGTCGCTGGCAAGACATTTTATCTCCTCGCCTTTTTATTTTAATTGGTGCGATGGTTGCTGTGGTTGCCATCTGGATCTACCCACTGTACCACAATTTGGGTCCCCAATTCTTTGATTCCTTTATCGCCTATCAAATGGAACTGGTCAAAGGACAAATTGCCTGGCACAATCAACCTTGGTTTTACCATACAATCGTTTTGTTAATACTCTGCTTTCCGGCAATTGCATTAGCCATCCCCTATTTGAGCCAGCGCGGGGAGGAAGACTTTGAATTGGAAAGTTGGCATACCGTTATGCGAATCTTGTTTTGGTTCGTTTTGATACTATTCAGCATCGTCACAACCAAAATCATCCACTACAGCAGCTTATGTTGGTTCCCACTCACCTACTTTGCGGCCTATCACACGTATAGAATTCATACAAACCGCGGTAAAAATTTCATCCTGCAGAAATCTCTGTTATTGCTAATCGGAGTGATTTGGACAGCCCTTTTGTGGATCTTACCAATAGCCATTGTCAATCCAGAAAAATTGACATTTTTAGCCAAAAATTTAGATAGTTTCTCAATTCAACAACTTCTAAACCCACAACCATTGCATTGGCTACAAAAGATCTCATTGTTTGTACCGGGTACGATTGCCGTTTTGGTTTTTCTACCCCTAACGGTGAAGAATTTTTTCCAAGAGCAATTGCACCCAGGGAAATTAATTTTAGCCTTCGGTGGAATCGGATTGGCGGTTTACTATTTCCTTCTGCCAGTTGTATCACAGATCACCCAAGACGAATTAATCCATACCGTTCACAAAGAAACCCAAATCAACAAATTGGTGGAGACGCATGGATTCAAATCTTTCGCACTTTACTATCACGGGAAAATGCAACCCGCTAATTTTAATGGGTATTGGATGAAAGATACCTTCGTTCAAAACAGGATAATTAACCAGTCCTATCCAAAACAATGGGGCAAGCGTGTTTGGATCAAAGATGGTCAACCAAAAGAATCTTCGAGATTAATAACAAAATGCAACTACTTGACAGACAAGTACTTTCTTTTCCAGTTTCGACCGGTTGATACAGTTGGCGCTTATTGGGTTTGGCAACGGAAGTAGAAAATAATTGAATTTGCAGAATTGTATTATATTGCGGATTAAGCAACCTCTAAGGTCAGAATATGAAAGAAAAAAAACGCTGTATTATCACGTCAGAATGGGAACTTGGGGCTGAAAAAATGGGCGCCAGTCATGGGCCAAAATCCATTTTACAACATATAGAATCATCCAACTCAGAAGCATTTGACGAAATACCTGTGATTGAAATCAAATCAAACGAAATACCTAACTCAGAGCATTCAACCCCGTTTTTTAAAAATGGAGCTGCACTCATTGAACACCAACAGAACTTTGCATCCTCTGTCGCCAAGCAACTCAAAGACGGATATCGCTGTTTATTGCTCACGGCCGACCACAGCAATGGAATTGGTGGTGTTAGTGGTCTAGCTCAATGCGTGCCGATAGACGAAGTGGGCGTGATTTGGATTGATGCGCATTTCGATTTGCATTCGCCTTACACAACCCCCTCAGGCAATAGCCATGGGATGACGGTTAACACGTTGCTCAACAACGACAATAAATCTCAATCTGTGCGCACGCTGGACGATGCCACAATCCAACTTTGGGATCGAATTAAATTAATCAAAGGCAATGCGGGGCTACCCCCGGAAAATTTGATTTTTGTGGATGTGCGTGATTTTGAAAGTCAAGAAGCCCATTTAGTGGAAGAAGCTGAAATCGCATGGATCAAACCTTCAGGAATCAACGAAAATGGCATCGAAGCCTGCATCGAAAAGATTTTTGATACCTTAAGCCATTGCAACTATTTGTATGTCAGCTTTGATGTCGACAGTTTAGACACCGACATCGCAAAAGCCACGGGAACGCCCGTAGATGGTGGTTTGAAATTGGAGCAAGCGCAAAAACTACTGGAAGCTTTGGTGAGTGATTCACGTACGCAATGTCTGGAAATCACGGAGTTCAACCCTTCGTTACCAAACCCAGAACTGCTCTTGACTGCGATTGAAACATTGCTGCTCCCAATCCTGTAATCAGGCCTTACGATTTTCAATCAACCACTGTAGGGTATCCACCCCATCCGCAAAATCATAAAGTTGCGTGCATTGGGTACTACCAAAGTTCATTGAATTGATCAGCGGCAAATGCGAAACGGTGCACTGCAGAGAATCTCCCCACTCCACCAACTTCTGAGCAACACCATCAACCGAATCGTAAAAGGAATAATTGAGCATCCCAACCGGAGCATATAATTCCGGCTTCTCCTTGGCAATCAAGTACCCCGTATCAATATGAGGGTCCAAATTCATCAGCAACAACGCCCGATGGTATTCATAATTATTTGCGTATTTATTGTGATTGCGAATCCAATCAAAATGCTCATCCCAGCATTGAAACAAAGGCGTAAAATCATACCCTACAGGCAGCATCAAGTGGGTGACATTCCTGCAACCCAAACCAAAATAATCGAAGACATCATGACCCAACGCAATAAAATCCTCCTGTGTTTCCTCGCCTGTGAGCACCGCAACGCTGTTCCGATTATTGCGAATCAAATGTGGGATCGACTTAAAAAACGATGCGAAATACTTCGCTGTATTATTACTGCCGGTGGCGATGGCGACATCCAAATTCCGCAACTGCTCAACAACTTCTACGCGCTCAGCCCAAATCGGATCAATTTTGGCCGCTTCTGCAAGCCACATCTTTGGAAGTAGAGTATCGTCAGACGATGTTTTCGCAAAGACATAAAACCCAGAAATCACACCCACAATCACATCGTGAAACCCCACCAATGGGACATTTCCGGCCATAATGATACCCAAACGCTGCGTGCCTATAATTTCTGGCAACGAATAATTCGACAACCAAGAGTTAACCTTTTCAGGGCTTAAACTCTCCCGCCACTGCAACAAACTTTGATGGACCTGTGCCTCTTCAAACCAGCGGTTATGGTACTTAGCCTGTTCAATCGCAAAGCCCCAACTTTCATTGTGTTCAAAATCTTCAAGTGCCGTGTGCAAAGCAAGTAATGCGCGTTTCTGCCAAATCATTTCGATACAAATTTACATCGGTTCGATATACGCGTGGTGTTGAGTGGTGAGGTTTATTATCTTTGTTGAGAAACAATGAAGAAATATATCTTAATTATCAGTTTGGTTTTCATTAATATCCAAGCAATGGGTCAGGTGGACGACGAGAATAGATTAACGAAATGGCATGTTGGATTCAAATTGGGCGGCAATATTTCCAAATTCGACACCAAAGATACTTTTATCCCCAACATCACACCGAGGAACAAAATGGGCATCGCCATTTCTGGATTGGCAAGTTACGATCTTCATAGAAACGTTTCCTTGGTATCTGGAATCAATTTAACAACCCGTGGATATCGCCTCATGAACGATACAGTTGCTATCGACAACAAAATCAAACAAACCTTTGCCTCCGTTCAAATTCCACTGGGATTTTCGTTTAGACAGCATCCATCGCCCAGTAGTTCAAATTTTTTCTCTGAAGAAATTGGTGGTGTATTAAATTATAGCTTTAGAAAAGGTGGCGAAACACTTTATAATTCCGACAAACAACAAGTTCGAGTAATTGAAACCGGTGGAAACAAATTTTACCCCATGGTTTACGGCGGTTTATTGATGGGACGCACATCAAACAAAGGAAAACGCACAGAATACGGTGTTACTTATTACCATACTTTCGGCACCGAAATCAACTTAAAAGTCTCTTCAGGCGAATTCTATAACAAGTCATTCCCGCTCCAATACAACGGCAGCAATTTGCAATTTACTTTCCGGTACTATTTCAATACCGGAAATTTTCAAAAGAGTAACGAATACTTCTATTAATGATGGATTTCCTAATACACTTCTTTACGGGATTGAGCCCGATGATGCAGGGGCTTGTGGGCGCTCTGTTCACGTGGTTCATTACTGCATTGGGTGCTTCTATGGTCTTCTTCATCAAAGATGTACGTCGTGCCAACATGGACGTCCTAATGGGCTTTACCGGCGGAGTGATGTTAGCCGCCAGCTTTTGGAGTTTGCTTAATCCCGCCATTGGCATGGCAGAAAACCAAGGATATGGCAACATGGCTTGGCTTCCCGTAGGCATTGGATTTTTGGCCGGAGCATTCTTCCTCTTTGCCTTAGATCAATACCTCCCTCACTTGCACTTGAGCAGCCCCATCGAAGAAGTAGAAGGGGTCAAGACCAATTGGAATCGTACGATATTACTCGTTTTAGCCATCACCCTGCACAACATCCCTGAAGGACTTGCTGTAGGTGTTGCATTTGGCGCTGTGGCTGAAGGAATCCCCGGAGCCGATTTACCCGCTGCCATCGCGTTGGCAATTGGCATAGGAATTCAAGATTTTCCCGAAGGTCTCGCAGTTGCCTTGCCACTAAGACGATTTGGCCTATCCCGCAGAAAATCATTCATGTGGGGCCAACTCTCTGGCGCAGTAGAACCCCTGGCCGCAATGCTAGGCGTGGGCTTGGTTATGATTGCAACCCCCTTGCTCCCTTATCTATTGGCATTTGCCGCCGGCGCCATGATTTACGTGGTTGTTGAAGAAGTAATCCCTGAAAGTCAGCGCGAAGGAAATACCGACAAAGCAACGCTAGGTCTGATGTTTGGATTTGTGCTTATGATGGCACTCGACGTGGGATTGGGTTAATGCACCCGGTCGCCGCGGAGTTCCAATTTCGACATAATCTCTGCTTCGGTAATTAGCATTTCTTCCCACCGCTGTTTCACTTGATCGGCAGGCAAATAGTGCTTTGCCAAATCAATAAACATACGATAATGGCCAGCCTCAGAGACCATGAACTCATAATAAAACTTCCGCAAATATTCGTCGGCGCAATACAAACTTAATAGCCTAAATCGTTCGCAAGAGCGGGCTTCAACCATCGCCGACACCAACAAATATTCCATCATTGATTGCTCTCTGGAACCGCCTTTTCTCATTTGTTGATGCAAAGCACCTACATATTCGTCTTTGCGCTGACGGCCCAATTGCAGACCTCGTTTTTTCAGTTCCTTGAGCACTTTTCTAAAATGCCCCCATTCTTCCGCTACCAGCGGTGTCACTTCGTCTACCAAACGCTCGTGATCTGAGAATTTAACGATCAACGTCACCCCCATCGTTGCGGCCTTCTGCTCACAAAAAGCATGATCAGTCAGAATTTCTTCGATGGTTTTCTCGGCCACATTCACCCACCGAGGATCGGTTGGCAATTTGAGACCCAACATTTTCACCGCCTCTAAATTCGCAGCCAAAGTGGTATCATGGGCGGAACGAAGTTCCGATCCAATTCCCTCAACAGCATTCTCATTCACAACAGCCGATGCGCCATCCTCACTGTAATACTCATCAGAATATCCAGGACGTGACACACTCACATGTTGCTCCTTCGGTTTCATTAACAATTTTCGATTTTATCGACTCTAGCGGCGTGTCTACCACCCTCGAATTCCATATTCAAATACGCATCCACAATTGCAAATGCCTTTTCCTGACTAATAAAACGAGCCGGCAAACAAATCACATTGGCATTGTTATGCTGTTTCGCCAACGCACTAATTTCCGGTTCCCAACACAAAGCTGCTCTCACACCAGTGTGCTTATTGGCCGTGATACAAACCCCGTTTCCACTGCCACATATCAAAATGCCACAGCAAGCACTTCCATCCGTAACCGCTGTTGCCACTTTATGAGCATAATCGGGATAATCCACGCTGTCCGCAGAATCCGGACCCAGATCGGCCAATTCATACCCTTTTTCAACAAGGTATACGATCAAATCATTTTTCAATTCGAATCCTGCATGATCCGATCCCAAAGCAATGGTTTTATTGTTCATTTTCTCGATTTTTTTCTACTCTTTTGGCCACTTGAATCCCCACCAAATACAGTCCTAGCAACGGAGTTCCAAGTAACAACTGACTAAACATATCGGGCGATGGCGTTGCAACCCCCGCAATCAAAAAGATAATTACTACCGCATAGCGCCAATGCTTTTTCAAAAATGACGAACTCACAATTCCCAATCTGGCCAATATATAAATCAACACCGGCAACTCAAACACCAACCCCGTGGCCAAGCTCATGAAGGTAACAAAACCCGTAACGCTGGATATCGTAATGATATTTTGAATCTTTGGGCTCAAAGAATAACCCAATAAAAAGTTGGAAGCCAATGGCACCAAAAAGAAATACGCAAAAAATAATCCGGTAAAAAATAAAAGCGACACCACACCCAAGCTACGTCGGGTTTTTTGAATCTCCTTCTGACTTAACGCGGGGCGAATAAAGCTCCAAATTTGATATATAATATACGGAAAAGCGACCACAAATCCAACTACAAATGATATTTTAAAGGCACTAACGAACTGACCTTGAATCTGCTGACTTTGCATCACCAGCGGCGGAGGCGTCCAACAAAGGGCATCGGAATTCATCAAAAAATGACCTGCTTTGCAAAAAAAGCGATATCCAAAAAAATCAGGACTAAATGGACTCAGTACGATAATTTCAAAAAGCTCCTCTACATAAATAAATCCGAGTACAGTACCAATCGACACAACAACGGCCACACGGAACAAGCGCTTTCGCAACTCGTCTATATGGTCAAAAAATCCCATATTTTTCTCGTATGGGTAAACTTCTTCGGGCTGATCTAACGGCATGAACTCTAATTCTAACTTACAATTACATCAACATACCGCCACAAACAGAAAGCGTTTGCCCGGTTACGTATCCACTCATATCACTGGCCAAAAATAAACAAACATTGGCAACATCCTCCGGTGAACCACCGCGCTTCAATGGAATCGATTCGGCCCATTGCTTGCGAACATTTTCATCAAGTGCATGCGTCATTTCTGTTTCGATAAACCCGGGGGCCACCGCATTGCAACGCACATTTCTACTTCCCAATTCCTTGGCGATACTCTTGGTAAAACCAATCATTCCCGCTTTTGATGCTGCATAATTGGCCTGACCCGCATTGCCCATCACCCCAACAACCGAGGTCATATTGATGATACTGCCCGCACGATTTCCCAAAAAATGCTTCAAAAATGCTTTTGTAAGGTTAAAAGCCGACTTCAAATTGGTATTTATCACATCGTCCCACTGCTCTTCTGTCATTCTCAACATCAATGTATCACGCGTAATTCCGGCATTATTGATTAAACAATCGATCTTTCCAAAATCTGCAATCACGGTCTCAGCCAGCGCCATACTTTGATTAAAATTGGCCGCATCCGACTGATATCCTTTGACTTTCACGCCATAAAGGCTTGTCAATTCTTGTTCAAAAGCCATCGCTTTCTCTACGGAAGACGCATACGTAAATGCAATATTGCAACCGTTTTTAGCGAAAATTTCGGCGATGCCTTTGCCAATTCCACGTGAGGCACCTGTAATCAGAGCTGTTTTTCCTTGAAGCATGCTGCGAAGATAACTTATCTTCGCGAAATGCCCCATTGGTTAGATACGGGAATTGAGTATTTAAAAGGTGTTGGTCCGCAACGGGCCGAAGCCTTAAAGAAAGAGCTCGGCATCTTTACCCTCGGCGATTTATTAAGTCATTACCCGTTCCGCCACGAAGACCGCTCACAAACCTATACAATTACTTCTCTTAGGGGCGATGACGTGTGGGTTCAGCTGCAAGGCCGAATTCGTCCGATGGGCATCGCGGGCGCCGGCCAAGGCCGGCGCTTCGTAGCCATCCTCTCCGATGGCACCGCTGAATTGGAACTCGTCTGGTTTAAAGGCATCAACTACATCGAACGATTCCTAAAACCCGGTGAAACCTATCGCGTCTATGGAAAAATCAACAACTTCAAAGGCAAAATCTCCATCGCCCACCCCGAACTTGATGTCGTAAATACCCAAAACCCCAGCCAAGCACTCTCCCTCGTCCCCGTTTACCCCCTCACCGAAGGCCTGAGAAGAAAAAAACTCGAAAACAAATTCCTGGTCACCGCCGCCCAAAATGCGGTCAACAACCCCGGTTACGATATCCCCGAAAACCTCCCACAGTCCATACTCCATAAATATAAGTTTATCGGCCGGAAAGAAGCCATCAAAGAACTTCACTTTCCGCAAAATTTGGCGAGGCTGGAAGAAGCAAAACGTCGACTCAAATTTGAAGAACTGTTCTATCTCCAACTCCGACATCTAATGCTCAAAGGCTTCAGAAATCGGACCTATAAAGGTTTGATTTTTGATTCGGTTGGACATTATTTCAACGAGTTTTACAACAACCATCTCCCCTTCGAACTCACCGGCGCCCAAAAAAGAGTGCTCAAAGAAATTCGAAACGACCTCAAAACTGGCCTTCAATCCAATCGATTGCTACAAGGCGATGTGGGCTCGGGAAAAACGATGGTGGCGATGCTTACGATGTTGCTCGCGATCGACAATGGCTATCAAGCTTGTATGATGGCACCCACAGAGATTCTGGCCACACAGCACTACTTTTCACTCCAAGAATGGGTTGAAAAACTGGGACTTCGCATCGAAATACTTACCGGCTCAACGACCAAGAAAAAACGCGAAACCCTGATATCTGATCTCCAAGAAGGCAAAATCCATATCCTTGTTGGCACCCACGCCCTCATCGAACAAGACGTTAACTACAAACAACTAGGCATGGTTATCATCGATGAACAACATCGTTTTGGTGTGGCACAGCGCGCAAAACTATGGAAGAAAGGGCAAGTGCTACCCCATATTTTAGTCATGACAGCCACCCCGATTCCGAGAACTTTGGCGATGACGGTTTATGGCGACCTCGATGTGAGTGTGATTGATGAAATGCCGGTGGGTAGAAAACCTATTATTACGGTACACCGACAAGAATCGATGCGACCAGCAATTATGGAATTTCTACGAACCGAAATCGCCAAAGGAAGGCAGGTATATTATGTTTTTCCGCTCATCGAGGATAGCGAAAAGTTGGATTTAAACAGTTTAATGAGTGGGTTTGATATGGTAAACGAATACCTTCCACCGCCCCAGTTCAAATACAGCATCGTTCACGGGAAACTCAAAGCAAAAGAAAAAGAATCGGCGATGAACCTATTTAAAAATCATCAAACCGATATTTTGATCGCAACAACTGTGATTGAAGTGGGCGTGAATGTCCCCAACGCATCGGTAATGGTGATTGAAAACGCGGAACGATTTGGCTTGGCCCAGCTGCATCAGCTCAGAGGACGCGTAGGACGTGGCAATGAACAAAGCTATTGTGTGTTGATTACCAAACCTGGATTAAGCGAAAACGGATATAAACGTATATCTACCATGGCAAGAACCAACGACGGTTTTGAGATCGCGAAAGTGGATTTAGAATTGCGCGGACCTGGAGAACTCGATGGAACCAAGCAAAGTGGGGTACTGGAATTAAAACTCGCCGATATACGCCATGATGAATCCATCTTAATTGCAAGCCGGGTAGAAGCCCAAGAATGGCTGGGGGCTGATGAATTATTGTCGAAACCCGAAAGCGAACCCATCCGAAACGAGCTCAAGAAAATACCCCATCGAACGGTGTGGAGTAAAATTTCATAGAAATTTCTAAAAACAAGAACGGCATTCCACATTGCTTCAGTAATTTCACGACATCAAACTATGAATCTCTTCTCAGAAATCGGGCGATACATCATTTTCATGAAATACGTTTTTAAACGTCCCGAAAGAGGTCGCGTCTTTTGGTCGATGCTTACCCGTGAAATGAACTTAATGGGGATCGAATCCTTGGTCGTAGTTATCTTGATTGCACTTATCACTGGCGCCGTAACTACGGTTCAAACTGCCAGTCAGTTGGCTTCTGATTCAGGAATACTACCGCCGAGTTTATTCCCCATGGAAATCGTTGGTTCGGTGGTTGGAAGTAGCTCCATTTTGGAAATCGCGCCTACCATCACTTGTTTGGTTTTGGCGGGAAAAATTGGAGCCAATATTGCATCGGAAATTGGGAACATGCGGGTGAGTGAGCAAATAGATGCGTATGAAGTCATGGGAATCAATTCTATCGGATTTGTATCATTGCCAAAAATCCTCGCTGGAGTAATTATGATTCCTTGCTTGGTTTTAGTAAGTGTGTTTTTGTTGATGATAGGCGGACTTATCGCAGCAAAACTTACTGGAATTTTGACGATGGATCAATATGTTACCGGCATACGAAGTTCTTTTGTACCGCATTACGTCAATGTATTGATGGTAAAGGGCTATATTTTCTCATTCATCATCACAAGTATGAGTGCATTCCAAGGTTATTACACCAAAGGAGGCGCTTTAGAAGTAGGAGAAGCAGGAACCAAGGCCGTAACCCGAATTTGTGTCGCCATTTTGGCATTCGACTTAATTATCGCCAAATTATTGCTCTAATATGATCCAGCTGATAGATCTCAATAAGTTTTTCGAAGACAAACATGTCTTGCAAAACATCAATGCAAATTTCTATCCCGGGGTAGCTAATTTGGTCATTGGTGCCAGTGGAGGCGGTAAAAGTGTATTGGTGAAAACGATGGTGGGACTAGAAACACCAACGAGCGGACAAGTACTATTTGAGGAACAAGACTATCATAACCTAGAATACGATAAGCAACAAGCCCTCAGAAGAGAGATCGGCATGTTGTTCCAAGGAACTGCCTTGTTTGATTCCTTAACAGTAGAACAGAATGTTGAATTCCCTTTGTTGATGTTCAGCGAAATGAGCAAAGAAGAAAGAATGGAACGCGTAAATCTCTGTCTGTCTAAAGTCAACCTTCATAATGCCAACCAAAAGGTACCGTCCGAAATTTCTGGCGGGATGAAAAAACGTGTCGGCATCGCAAGAGCCATCGCCCTACCTATCAAGTATTTATTTTGCGATGAACCCAATTCAGGACTAGACCCCCTCACATCTCGTGTGATTGATAATTTACTTCACGATATTACTAAGGAATTTGGCATCACTACAATCATCAATAGCCACGACATGAAAACCGTGAAAGACATTGGTGAACACATTGTATTCATGCATCAAGGCCAGAAATGGTGGGAAGGCAGCAAAGAGGAATTGCCTGAAGCGCAAAAATCCAACCCAGAATTGGATGCATTTGTGAAAGCCAGCTTTTAATCAACCTCGCTAAGCAAATTACTTCTGGATTTTCACCCGCTTTAACGGCAATCGATTGGTGACATCATTACCCAACCCTTTTACCCATGGATGCATGAGTCGAATACTCTTGTCGTAATACAACGGAATCACCGGAACCTGACTCATCAACCGAAGGTTTGCGCGAAAAATGTCGTCTAAGCGATCCTTACTCCCACCCGACTCAATCGCCTCGTAAAGCGCATCAAAGTCAGCATCAACAAAATGCGTATAGTTGGGTCCATTGGGCGATAAAAATTTCTGATAAAAACAGGCCAAATAATTCTCCGCATCAGGATAATCCGCAATCCAGGAACCACGAAACAGCATCAACTTGCCCTCATTGCGCAGCTGCCTCAACATCCCACCCGTTTGAATATCTACTTTAATATTGATGCCAATCCTACTCCAAGCCTCTTGCAAATAGACCATCATATCCAAGTAATCCGCCGTAGTTGAAAGTGTAATGACCGGCTTCACCTTCATTTTGGAATACTCACTTAACGCAAACTCCACTTTGGCGTCCTGCTTGCTATGAGTATTTGAATCAGTAAGTTCCGAATTCTGATTGGGATTCAATTGCGGAGGAACAAAACCATATTCCCCGGGCGTTCCCAGTCCATTGCGAAAGAAGCGAACGATGGCTTTTCTATCGACCGACAGTTCAAGCGCTCTTCTAAGGTGGACATCCTGCAAATAATTCACCTGCCCCGGCTGATCGCCTAAATAGCAACCTATATATTCAGTATTCAAAAACGGGGTAATCAGGGTCTTTAATCGCTCATTGTATTTGGGCTTCAACTGAGCGTCGGTTGTGAGCAATTCGTCCTTAAACGACGATTCCAAACCGTTAAAAAAATCGTAAGTCCCTGCCAAAAACTGCATGAACGCCGTTTGCTTATTTTTTACAAATGACACATTGATGGCATCCAAATAAGGCAAGGAAATTCCGGCGCTATCTTTTTCATGGTAGATATCGTTTTTTCTTAGCACCAATTTGATTTGCTCCTCCCATCGCTTGAGATAAAATGGACCTGTTCCGATAGGATTTCGGGCCAAAACCGATTTTTCAGTGCTCTTATATTCAATCGGAACAATAAACCCATAATTGGTGGCCAATAAGTTTAATAGAGATGCAACCGGTCTGAGCAAGTGAATTTGAAAAACCGTATCATTCAACGGGACAAATACTTGACTCAAATTACTATCAATTTTATCGGCAAAAATCCAAGCACCAGGGGAGGCAGATTTGGGATCGGCGATGCGGGATAAGCTAAAGGCACAATCGCGCGAATTGACCCTTCGATGGGTAACTTTTCCACCAAAATCTGGAAAACAAAACTGCGCATCGCGGCGCAAATGAAAAGTGTATATTTTTTTATCCTCTGAAATTTCCCAATGATCCGAAAGTGCTGGAACCACCTGCAATTGGGGGTTTAGGTCGACGAGCCCATTAAAAATCTGAGAAACAATCCAAATTTCCGACTGCGATTTTACATAAGCTGGATCCAACGTGGTGACAGATTCATCTTCATTGTAATGAAACACCATGAAAGGAGATTTTTTATCAACATTTTCACAACCAAGAATTCCTAAAACTGTGAATAAAAGGCAAAGACCCATCGAACGAAATTTACTCCGCTTAGAGATAGATTTGTTGTCCGTCAAAATCGTAAGAGGGTATTTAATTCGAAACATAGCTTGTTGCAATCGTCTCAGCAAATGTATGGATTACCCAAATGAATGTGCGAGGCTGGGCGGAATTTGAATTAACATATCATTGACAATTTAAAACACACAACGTAAAACAACATACAATGGGAAAAATCATCGCCATCGCAAACCAAAAGGGAGGGGTTGGAAAAACCACCACCGCCATCAATTTAGCGGCCAGTTTGGCTGTATTGGAATATAAAACGTTGCTGGTTGATGCAGATCCCCAGGCAAACTCCTCTTCCGGCGTAGGCTTTGACCCCAAGAATATTCGCTTGGGTTTGTATGAGTGCTTGGTACAAGAAATCCATCCGCAAGATGTCATCCTGGCCACCAATACCCCATTTTTGGACTTATTGCCATCCAACATTGATTTGGTAGGAGCAGAAATAGAGTTACTGGATATGCCAAACCGCGAACGCATCCTGCAAGGGGTGTTAAAGTCGATCCAAGGCAACTACGACTTCATCATTGTCGACTGCTCACCCTCATTGGGATTGATCACCACGAATGCCTTGTGTGCGGCAAACAGCGTCATCATTCCTGTTCAGTGCGAGTATTTTGCGTTGGAGGGATTGGGTAAACTATTGAATACGATTAAAATCGTTCAGAATCACTTGAACAAGCACCTTGAAATTGAAGGGATATTATTAACGATGTACGATGGCCGTTTGCGTTTGTGTAACCAAGTGGTGGAGGATGTGAAAACGCATTTCCAAGACATCGTATTTGATTGCATCATCCAAAGAACCACGAAGTTGGGAGAAGCGCCAAGCTTCGGCGTACCGGTGATTCACCACGATGCGGATAGCAGAGGATCTATCAACTATTTAAACTTGGCTAAAGAAGTATTAATCAAAAACGGTCACATCAAAGCAGAAGCGGAATTGGCATGAACACTATAAAGAAAAAAGCAGGCTTGGGTCGTGGTTTGAGCGCCCTTTTAGAAAACGCAGATACCGATATCACCAGCGGTGGTGGAAATGCTTTGGCAGGTTCGGTTTCTCTCATTCCGATTTCTAATGTTGAGGCCAACCCCTTTCAACCCAGAACCGAATTCAACCCAGAACAACTAGCGGAACTTTCAGAAAGCATAAAGGTTCACGGCGTAATTCAACCCATCACCGTTCGGAAAATGGGCTTTGATCGCTACCAATTGATTTCTGGCGAACGCAGAACCAGGGCAAGTGTTCTTGCCGGGATGACGCAAATTCCAGCCTATGTAAGGGTTGCCAACGATCAAGAAATGCTAGAAATGGCATTGATCGAAAACATCCAACGCAGTGATTTGAACGCCATTGAGGTGGCAATGAGTTACAAACGCTTGTTAGAAGAATGCAATCTAAAGCAAGAAGAGTTGGGCGAGCGCGTAGGAAAAGACAGAACCACTGTTAACAACTACTTGCGTTTACTCAAACTACCCGATTCCATTCAATTGGGCATCAAACAAGGTTTGGTATCGATGGGCCATGCACGAGCCATGATTAATATGGACGATGCGGGGGGTCAAATGGAACTGTATCAACAAATCATCACCAATAATCTAAGCGTTAGAGACGTTGAAGGCCTTGTCAAAGCCAAGAAGAATGGCAATTCCATCAATGTTTCCATGGGCGGAACCGATTGGGATCCAGAAATTGATCGCATTACAGCTGCCTTCTATGAAAAACTCAGGGCTGCAGTTCACCTCAAGACCGCAGGACGTGGCAAGGGGAAAATCATCATTTCGTACAAAAGCAAAGACGATTTAAATCGTATTTTGGGACTAATTCAATCCTAATGAAATCAGAGCGAGGCGGGCTTTCAAAACCCATACATCATTTTTTTGGGCTGATGCTTGCGTCCTTGTTATTTCTGCTTCCAAATTTTGCGATGGCTCAATTTGCTTATCAGCCGATTGATTTGACCGATATTTCAACTCCGGTTTTTATTAGCTATTCAGGCCGAGTTGCACTAGCTAATCCATACCCTTTCAATTTAAGTGATGGAAAAGTTGCAAACCAAAACCACTCATCACCTTTGTATCAATCCCATTTGTTGGCCGACACACAAGTCAAAAGGCCTCATTCGCCCAAAAAAGCGACCATCATGGCGATTGCATTGCCGGGCAGCGGACAGATTTATAACCAGAAATACTGGAAAGTCCCGTTTGTGTATGCCGGATTGGGAGCCAGCGTTTGGGCCATCGGTCATTTTCGAGCTGAGATGAGGGTGCTGAACGATAGTATCTCGGGCATTTTCGGGGCGGGCAAAACCCCAAATGCTCAACTCATTGCCGATAGAGATCAGCAGAGAAGTCGGCGCGACATTGCCATTTTATGTTTGGCGGGGGTTTATATTTTCCAGATAATCGACGCTACGGTGGATGCCCATTTTTTCAAGTTCAACATCAACGAGAACATTGGATTGCGCATTAGCCCTGCCCCATCAAGAACATTGGCGCTGCAATACAAATTCTAATACCCATTTCTAGATATGTCGAGGATAGACCAAATACGCCAATTTCTTCAAGATAGTCCAAACGATTCTTTTTTGCGATACGCATTAGCGCAGGAGTTGCAGAAACAGGGCGATGTAGAGGCGGCGAAGGAAGCTTACTTGTGGCTAACCGACAACCAACCGAGTTATGTGGCCACCTATTATCATTTGGGCAAGTTATTGATAGCCCAGGGGGAAAAGGAGGCGGCCTTGGCGTGGTTCAATCTAGGGATTGAACACGCCAAGGCCGCCAAAGAATTACACGCCTTAAGCGAACTCCAAAGTGCCAAATTGGAACTGGAGTACGAAGACGATTAAAAGTTATTAATCGCGACTTTGCAATTTTGACAACAAGCGCAAAATCTCAAGATACAACCAAACCAAGGTCATCAACAACGCAACACCTGCAAACCACTCCATGTATTTTGGAGCACCCGCAGCAGATTGTTTTTCGATGAAATCAAAATCCATGATCAAATTGAAAGCGGCAATACCAGCAATCAAGGCAGAGATACCAATGGATAAGGGACTGCTTCCGTAATAGAAACTCTCCACACCAAACATACCCATGACCATGGTGATCAAATAGAACAAGCCGACACCCATAGTGGCGAACATGATTACTTTAGTGAACATCGGCGTTGCGCGCAACAAACCAGAACGGTAAGCCAACAACATTCCCACAAAAATCAACAAGGTGATACCAATTGCGTTCATCACTATGCCATCGTACATTGTGTTAAACACCAAAGAAACAGCGCCCAAGAACAACCCTTCAGCCGCTGCATAAACAGGAGCCAAATAAGGAGCCCAAGCCTGCTTGAACATCATCACCAAGCTAGCAATAAAGCCTACAATCAAACCGCCCCACATGTAACCGGATAAACCGTTGTTGAACGCATACGACAATCCTTCTGCGCCTTCACCGCCTTGAACATCAAACTTTAGCCATAAAATGGCCGCCGGAATGATCATCATCAAGAACAAGGTGATGGTTTTGTTTACCGTACCGCTCACTGTCATTTCGCCATCGTAAGACGCCACGCGGGCACCATCGAAAGCTTTGTCTGATAAAAATGGACTACTCATAGTTATTAATTTTTCGTTTTTTTTCTTAGTACTAAATTACTTCAATTATATATCAATTCTGTTGATTTCGTTTCGTTTTCACAAGGAATTTTATGCACTTCATCGATTCGATTTTTTGTTTTATCACTAAACCGCAAGCCCGTCAAGCACCTATTTAATTGAATGCAACCCATTAACGAATCAAATGAAGTGTCCCCACGTTGCTGTATTCTTTGTTTTTGAAATCCGAATATTGCAAGCGGTAAACGTAAACACCTTCCATGGCCAACTTACCACCCACAGTTCCATCCCACCCTTCAGTGGTGCTATTGGTTTCGAAAATTTTCTCTCCCCAACGATCATAAATCGACATCATATACGTTTT
>ENA-UPTJ01000167-UPTJ01000167.1-marine-metagenome-genome-assembly--contig:-NODE-167-length-42569-cov-5.950605_pt1 | contig 42569 bp, 31 predicted proteins | sample MGYA00238168_ERZ767080 | MGnify/ENA primary metagenome ERZ767080 (study PRJEB28935, sample SAMN06266237) | marine metagenome | isolation source: Columbia River Estuary | place: USA:Columbia River Estuary... | reverse complement strand
CGAGGAAATGAAAAAAGCTAAGATGATTGTTGTTGAAGGCACTCTTTATCCACTCCTAACAAGATTGAAAAATATGGAACTTCTTTCCTATCGATGGGAAGAATCACAATCTGGTCCACCCAGGAAATATTTTGCACTGACCAAAATGGGAAAGGCTTTTCTCGAAGAATTAGACAGCACTTGGTCAGAATTAAGTGAAGCTGTAAATAAAATTACCAATCTCAACGAAAAATGAAAAAGACGGTATCAGTTAATATAAAAGGGATGAATTTCCTTATTGAGGAAGACACGCCTATGAAACACTTCAGCAGTATCTGGAACGGCTAAAAAATGTATTGGCCAATGAAACGGGTGCTCAGGAGATCATTGAGGACATCGAATTGAGGATCGCTGAACTCTGTGCCGAAAAATTGAATGACAAAAAACAAGTCATTGAATTGAATGACATCCAATCTATTCTTCAAATGCTTGGAGATCCATCAGACTATGTCGGTGGGGAGGATGATTTCGGTACACAAGGATCAACTACCAATCAAAAAGCTACCCATGAAAAAAGATTGTATCGCGACACAGAAAAAGCCGTTTTTGCAGGTGTTGCAACGGGTATTTCCAACTATCTCAACATCGACGTTGTCATTATTCGAGCGCTATTCGTTTTGATCTTTCTTTTCGGTGGGTTCGGCATTCCTCTTTACATCATTCTTTGGATCATCATTCCAAAAGCGACCTCTAATATCGACCGTTTAAGAATGCAGGGGAAACCAATCACGGTTGACACATTAAGAGATGAGGTAGAAAATGCTGCTGACCGTTTATCCAAAGGCTCTAAACGATTTGCCGATAAAATTCGAAAAGACGAAGAAACACATTTCAGGTTTCATGCGTTGGGCAGAATGATCATGGGAATATTAGGTAGCGGACTAATTGCCTTTGGCATTTTTCTAATAGTCCTGTTTTTAATATTTGGACTTGGCGGATTTCAATTCATTCCAATTCAAAGTGATTATGGTTTTCTTTCTTTTAATGATTTCGGAAACCTTGTGCTTGAAACTTCACAAGATCTAAAATGGGCATGGATCAGTGGAATTCTGGTGGTAGCCTCTTCCATCCTATTTATCTTGCTTTTAGGAATTAAACTGGCTTTTCATTTAAAGAATAAATGGACAGGCAGGACGTTAGCTACATTGTTCTTCATTGGTCTGGCAGGATTTTTCATGGCAATTTTTATCGGTATTAAAACCGGTAGGGAGATGGCAAATGAAGGAGAGATAGAAACTACAATTGGTTCAATCGACAAAGACACGTTATATATTGAGTCCATACATACCGCTCTTCCATCGGACAATCAATATGAAATTAAAAGTACCGGTAAATTTGGATTTCTTTCCCTTGAAGGAAAGAAGATCAATGAAACTGGTATTCATGTAAACTACAAAGAATCAAAAGACACTCTTTTTCATATTCATCAAAATTTAAGTGCTCATAGTCATTCACACAAAAAAGCCATTGAAAAAGCCAGACACATTAAACACTCGGCATTTTTGTCAGAAGGTAAACTGAAAGTAAATACCACGTATACATTTCCTGCTGCTGATAAATTACGCGATCAGGATGTTTACTTGATCATTGAGGTACCAAAAGGTAAAAAAGTCATTTGGGACGGGAAACGAATCATTCCTGATCCTGATTTTGGAGATGAAAGCTACATTGAGGAACGAGGTTATCTGAATAGTGATGGTGAATACGAACAATGGGGTTAAAAAAAGGCCAGATATTTATCTAGCCTTTTTTAACCTAAACCTAACGATCATTTTCATGAAACCACTGTACCGCAACCTCGTTAGCAAATTGGGGACCATGTTTTAAAACGTCTAAAAATCAAGGAAATGTCAATGCCAGAAATAAATCGACTCCCCAAAACGGGAGCTTTTTTCCTATATTGGGAATATATATCTTATCAAAGGAAGCTGTGCTTGATCAAATCAGAAGAATAATCGTCCTTCGAAATATACACAAATTAAAGCCCTTATAATTCTTGGTTTAACTTGAGATACATATTTCCACCTTAGTAATTGAAAGGCTCCGTGTAAACCTTACTTCCTGACATAGAAATAACCTCTAAAAGATATTCACCGACTTTAAGATCACCGCCCAGGCTCAGTTTTACTTCAGCATTACTTGGATTGGGATAGATCTTAATATCTTCTTCAAATTCACATTCGAATTTGAATTCTCCCAACAACTTGGATTGCCCATTTAAATCAAATTGAATTAGTCTGAACACTCCATATCGGTGAACTCTGTTTTCATCAATAACGCTATATTTAGTAGGTTGATTTGAAAAACCTGCAGAACTTACTTCAGCTACATTTTCCCATGTATAAGAATCATTGAATACCTCCAATATAAAATAGTCTGAATTGAGCTCAGAAGCCGTATTCCAAGTAATTTTTACTCCTTCATGTAAACATTCAATTGAGGCAGATATAAACTCAACAGGTAGTGCAGCAATTGAGGTAGCGTAACAAGGATCTGCAGTGTTCGGACAATCATCATATGAACCAAAGATCGTCGCGGCTCCATTTGTAATGATCGCTCCACTCACTGTAATCGTAAATGTTCCTGAACCCTTCGGACCAATTTCAGAACCATTTCCAGCTGTAAGCCCCCCCGACTGTAAAAGCCCCATTTATGGTAATTCCAGCACTGTTATTATTATTATTTGTTAGGTCTCCTTTAATGGATAAATTGCTACCTGCGGCTATATTGACAGTAGAATTATTCGAAAATGTCAAGCTCCCTGTCATCGATAAACTACCTCCAGTATTTATCGTGAAAAAAGCCCCCACTTGATATTTAAATCGGCCGAATTTAGATTGATTGGATGATTAATTCTTACAACATCACCCGATAGGATCTGATTTGTTGGGGCGTGGCTGCACAGCCAGAACCAACAACTGCCCATGCCGCAGCTGAAGTCCAGTTTGTGCTATTTCCTGTGGTTATCCATGTACATGTACATGCAGAATTGGCTGAAGTAACACCTATTATTTATCGTCAAACCCACTCATAAAAATTTCATCTCACTCATCTCTTTGAGGTTTAGTGACATTAAAAAGTAAACAAATACCAATTTGCTATTCACTAATAATATATTTTTTAGACTAAATCATTCAAAAACAACACAAATGATCATTTTGAACCAACAAAAACTAAACCATAACTTTTATTACAATAATTTACCGCATGGATAATTGAGATGAACTATAATATGATTTTTATGTAAAATCCAAAGGATTATAATTATTGCACATAGGTTACACAGTTTCCCTCTAAAAAACATAACTTTGCCCCTCAATTTTAAAAATTAAGTAAAGGAAATGAGTACAGCTCTTGGGAATCACATCCTGGTAGAATTCATGAACTGCGATCCGCACATCATGAATGACGTTGCGAGAATCGAACGCGACATGGTTGAGGCAGCACAAAAAGCCGGAGCCACTGTTATCAATTCTACGTTCCACCATTTTTCACCCTGGGGCGTTTCTGGTGTTGTAGTGATCCAGGAAAGCCATCTTGCAATACACACGTGGCCAGAATACGGTTATGCTGCTGTGGATTTGTTTACATGTGGCGAAATGGATGCCTGGATCTCTTTTGATCATCTAAAAGAGTGTTTCAAATCTCAATCGTATTCGGCTATCGAAATGAAAAGAGGTTCAGTGAACCTTTTGACAAGAAACGATTTCGACATGACCACGATGAGGCAAAGAGCGAGCGAATGGAGAAATCCTGAGTTCTTTACTCGCAACGTTTGGTTTACGGATAAAGATGAAGACCAGGCGCTTTCTTTACGTTTTACAGGAGAAGTTTTCTTTGACGTTCAATCGCCTTTTCAAAGAGTTAGAATCATTGAGTCTTATAAGTACGGAAAAATGCTGGCCCTTGATGACATGGTAATGACCACTGAAAAGGACGAATTCCACTATCACGAAATGATCTCTCATCCTGCCATGTTCACCCATGGCAATGCTAAGAGTATTCTTGTTATTGGAGGTGGAGACGGTGGAACCGTAAGAGAGATCCTGCGCCATGAAAGCCTAGAAAAGGTAACTATGGTTGAGATCGATGGTGAAGTGATTACTGCGTGCAAAGAACATTTACCACAGATCGCAGCGGCATTTGACAATCCTAAACTTGACCTAAAGGTTGATGATGGAATTGCATTTATCAAGAATGTAGCACCTAATTCATATGACATTATTATTGTTGATGGTTCTGATCCGGTTGGTCCTGCAGAAGGACTATTCTCTGTAGAATTCTATACCAATTGTTACAATGCATTGAAAGAAGGAGGTATTCTGGTTGCTCAGGGAGAGTCTCCTAAGTTTAATGAAAAGGCTTTTTCTGAATTGAATTTCACTCTTCAAGATATTTTTGGAGTAGAGAATGCGCCTGTTTCATTATTTTTCGTCCCTACCTACCCTACCGGTATGTGGAGCTTCCAGTATGGATTGAAAGGATCACGGCATCCAAAAAATATAGATAATGAATCTGCTATAGACTCTTTTGTCGATAGTAAGGGACTGAGATATTACAACTCAGATGTGCATAAAGGAAGTTTTGCCACGCCTAATTTCGTTAAATCACTGCTTAAAAATTAGGATTCAATAACACTTTTTGCTTATAAAGCACCCCATTCTGTTCGTATTTTATAAATACAACACCAGTGGTATTCTGATGAACATTAAGAATTAGTGGGTCACTACTTTCGATGCTAAATTGTAAATTCTGACCAATCGAATTAAATAGAAACAATCTATCAGTAGATTTTAATTCTTCGTTCATAATAAGTTTGTTGCCATCCACAATGAATCTTTTTAAAGAATATATCTCTTCAAGATCAGATAGATCTTCCAAAATAAGCGTTTCTTGAATAATGCAACCCAAATTATCAGTGGCACTCATGGTATATGATCCAAATTCATAAATTAATACACATTCCAAATTATTTAATGTATCGCCATTAACTTCAATTATCACTGGCTCTTGCCCTCCGTATGAATTTAAACACAATTGCAGTGAGTCGGGATAAATGGATGGAAGCAATAAATAATCGATTTCCAGATTTAAATTATTGTCTACATAAATAAGACTTGATGTGTTTGAACAACCATTTTGATATGTAGCACTCACAGCATAAAAACCTGATGAAACTGAATCAATCTCATCACCATTTAACCCATTATTCCAAGTAAAAATTACATTTTCAAATGCTGCTGAATTAGTCACCATGATTTCTACCCCATTTTCATAATTACAATCGGTATTATTAATTTGTATTAATGGTTGAGTGGTTTGATTGAAGTTAACATGGAGAGTATCTGAATATATTATAACCCCATTCGAATCCAATCCAGAAAAGAAATAATCATCTGTAGCAGTAACAGTTATTAAATCTGAATTTTCACCATTACTCCATGATATATCAGAGTATATCGAAGAGGTCAAATTCACAAAATCACCGTCACATACTTGAAGTGTATCAACTCCAAATATCTCAACTGAATATGGATCAATTTCATTAATTACATACGATTGATTATTACTTAAATCATATTTTACCACAGTTATCCCGGAAAGAAATTTTACCACTACAGAATCTACGATAGAATTGTTACCAATTCCAAAAATTAAATTCTGAGAAACTTGAGAACACATATTTTCACATGAATTCATGATTTTCCTTTGAGCTATTCCTCCTGCATAGAGTATTACCTCAGTGCCAAAAGCATTTCTATTTGAGACCACACCTCTTGGGGTTATTTTAATCCATTTATTTCCGCTTTGGGAATTATTCAATAGTATTTTACTTGACTCCTGAATATTTAGTAAAACCAGATCATATAGGCCATCACTATTAAAATCTCCTTTAGATGCACCATGTGTTCTGTAAAATGTCCCAGGAACATCCGCTTCCAATACAAACGTCGAACCCATATTATTGTTATAGAATAATGAGGGATTAACATCAGTCATATCAATACTACCCGTTGACAAAAAAATATCATCATACATGTCATTATTGAAATCCGACCATATCGCAGCCCACGAGAAATAGTAAGGCTCTGGATTAAATAAGTTTATATCATTCGTAAAAAAGGTGTTATTCAAATTTGTATTCAATGAGTGTAACTGCGAAGAATCATTCGTATTTAAATTATATGAGGGTCCAAAGTCAGTTTTATAGATGTCATAGTCTCCATCATTATCATAATCAGAGATACTGTTTGACATAGGAGACCTATCCAATGCGAGTAAATTTAAACTCGAAGCATTATCAGAAAAAGTTTCGTTACCGTTGTTCAAATAAAAGGCATCATTAAATTGATTCCTATCATTGATTAAGCTCATATCTAAAAAACCGTCTTCATTCAAATCAAACCAAATGGATTGAAAAGATTCTTGATATCCATTTGCAGCACCTGAACTATTGGAAATATCAATAAACGATCCGTTACCAATATTTTTGTATAAATAATTTGTTTTAGGGTAATCGTAATATGAATATTGATCATCATAGTTACATACGTAAAGATCTAATAATCCATCGTTATTAATATCTACCCAAGATGAACCAAACGCCATACTAGGCTGGGTAGTTAATCCACTATTCGATGTAACATCATTGAACACAAAGTCCCCAACATTTTCAAAGAGCCTAATACCTAGATCTCTATACGTCAAGAACAAATCATTGTCCATGTCATTGTCATAATCAACCCAAGTTATTGATTTCATGTTCCCCTCTGGAACAGGAACCAGAATAAAATTATCGAATTGACCCATTTGATTATTTTGCCAAAGAGTTAAAGTTCCTGAGCTGCTAACAAAGGTAATATCATCATATCCATCTTCATCAAAATCAAATGTTGATACACCTGCGGCCCAAGAATCATCTGCATTATAGAAATACGTTAAGTTCGTTTGTTGAGTTTGATCAATAAAAATCTGTGCTCTCAACAACTCAGTGCTTAACCAAAAAAATAAGATCGCAAATATCCTCATTGAATGACAAATTTAATTTGTTGATTTTCTAATTTTAGAATGTAAAACCCAGCAATTAAATTTTCTGTTGACAATTCATATTCGCCGTTAGAATTAGAATCAAAAACATTTGAAAACTCCAATTGGCCACTTACATTAAAAATAGTATACTCCTTACCATCGAGTGAGTGCTTAGACATTAATAATAATTTCGTACCAACTTGCAACGGGTTTGGATAAACGTTGAATTGTTCATTGGCATAATTCTCCAAATCAAGTATTTGAATATATAGTAGTCCATCAAATGCGTTTTCTGAAATTACATTACCATAAATATCCGTAGCCATTTGAATTTTAACACCAACATTGGATTGCGTTAAACTTCCATTGAACATGAAATCGCCCTCATATGTGTATGGATTAAGCCAACCGGAATTATTTTCTAAACTCAAAAATGAGTTAACTTCAAATGGAATGAACTCTATATCTGGCTGAGAAAAATACATTTGCTCATTAAATATTGCCAATAATGACAATGAATTTTCTGGATATTCCACTGAATAATCACTCAAGAACACATCTACGATATTTGGATTTTTTGTATCAAGGCTAATCGCATTCGTCTGGATAAATGGCGAAATCATATTACCGGCTTTGTCAATAAAATAGTACGAAGCTAAATTCAATGATTCAATCTCCTGCGCGTTATCTTGAACAATGTAATATGCTCTGTAAAGTGAATCATTCAAAAATGTACTTGATAGAAAATTAAATTGAACCGGATCTGTATTGGTTATAGGGTCTATTAATTTAACATTCGGGTTCAAAGAATTTGAAGAAACGGATTCACTAAAAGACAATTCAACGAAAAATTGATCAATTCCTACTACACTATCAGAAATATAAGGCTTATTGAAACTGTAGGAAATAATTTCAGGCTTTAGAAAATCTACAATAATGTTTTCGGACAATGAGTCAATGTTCGAGTTTAGCAACAAATCGTTAAAATTACTTATGTGTAAGGTCAATTCATTTTCTTCATAATCTTGAATGAAATTCAGAGAGTATGAGAATTGGTATATTGAATCATTCAACCATTCTGAAGTGGAATTTAATTGAGAAATAAGCGGTTGGAAATTACTTCCAAGATAAAGTTCAATTGTTGGATTGAGAGAAACATCCATAGATTCATCGAATGTAAATTGAACAAAATGATTATTACTACTCAGATCATTGAGGCCAAATATTGTGTCAGAAAGGGAATAGCCAACTAAAGTTGGATTTTTTGTGTCAATTTCCAAAAGTTCGAGCAATAAACTATCACTTAAATTTCCCGCGAGGTCATAGTAATTGTTAACCTGGAAAGAGGTTGAAACCATATTGGATTCAATGTTTTGAATGGAATATATAACCGACAAAGCTGTATCCGACAACCAGCTCTTGGACAATTCAGCTAGTACATTCCCATCATTTAGAACACTTACTAGAGGAATTATAGTCGTATCCATTTTTTCACCAAAATAGATATCAAGGATAAAATCATCATTGATATTGTCTCTATTAATTTGACTAAGTGAGATACTTTGCAGATCAATTTGAGGTATGACTTGATCAATAATGATTGAAGGAATCCATTGAGAATTTCCAACGACACTTCCATCAACCGTTAGAAAATTTTCAAGCTGAAAAGCTATTTGTTCAATAGAAATTCCGGAATTTTCTATCAAATAATTGATCTCCAATGTTGAATCATTGCTCCAATTTTGACCTTGATAAATTAAAGCCTGATTCACTTCACTAGGAAATACATTCACATCACCAGTTAATGTATCTATAGGCGCGTTGAACGTGAAAAGTAATGACAATGATCCTCCAGTATCCTCAATATTAATAACATCAGTTGATGCCTCAACATTTATAACAGCTGGTTTTGTTTTACTGTATAAAAGTTCTGTTCTATCAATCACATAATTGGCAACTTCTGATCCTATGTTCCTACCTGGAATATCGTCACAGGAAGGATGTATACCTCCCCAAATTCTGCTCAACGAGCATTGATCCGCTGCATCTCTGTATTTAGCCCATTGTAAAGTGATAGTCTCTGTTGGTCCCTCTTCAAATTGTAAAAATTGATTTTGGTTAGCAACAAACTCTCCGATACCACCTGGAAAATACTCTGAACCTGTAATATGAGTTAAAATATCAGCAGCAGCTCTTGAATATGTAGAGTGGCCGGAAACGTATCCTGCAAAGGGAGGAGTAACAAAACTAGGACGTTGATAAGGCCACCAATTCTCCCCCAACATCCATCCAACGCCGGCTGCGTCAGTCTCTGGGTTAGAAATCATTGTTGGCCCTAACCACGTAAATAATTTAATTTTCCCAACATTTTCATTAAACAATCCTGCAAGCGGATCTCCTACTTGAACAACCTCAATAAATCCATCAATCAATTCAATTCCCAGAGGATTGTAATTCGTAAGAGTCGAATCTGTGGATTGTCCCATTTCGCACATGAATCTAATCGCAGAAATAGGTCTAACGTAATCATAATAACCTTTTATACTCCAAGCTGCAATTGCTGCATCATGCATTGCACAACCCATATCGAAGTGAGCTTTAATTTCAAATTCAAGAGTGTCAAGCATTTCACTTCCATTCCAAAATAATTCAAACTCCGGTTTTGAAGAAGCATAATGGTAAATTTCAAACCAATGACCTGGGGGTGTTTCTGAATCAACTCCATCTGCCCAAAACTCTGCTAACACTCTTGCATAATCAGATCTCTTAACTACATTCGGAGTATATGGCTCTCCTGTGTATGGATTAACAGAATAACCTGTTCCGTTGTCTCCTCCTTCGAAAAAATTATAAAACGATGAATATTCTGAAGCATTGGATGGGTACTGAGTAATGTTTCCAATTGAGCTCGGTGAAATGTCAATCAAGTATCCATCAGAAGGATCCAAATGGGATTGCCAAACTGACACCATTGAATGTGTCCATTTGTAAAAAGTTCCAAAATTACCCGCAGTATCTATCTCAAATAAACTTGGCGGTGACCCAGGGTCTAAATACACTTTGTAAGGTATTCCATTTACATTAGTGATATTCAAAACACTATCAGGTAATGCAAATGGAAAAACATTACCCCATTCGGCCGATACAAATTCAGGTATTCCTGAAACAATATTTCCACTTTGATCAATCGAGATGGGTAAACTTATTTGTTGCCAATGATCAGGATCTAGAATATTATTTGTTCCAGGATTATTTGGAAATATTGGCGGATTAACAGGTGAATAATTTAAATTAATGTAATTCAAAGATTGTAATGAGCCATCATTTAAACCATATTCTTCGATTTTTTCTGCTATGTAATTACCAAGCTCGGCAGGCCCTAATGAATAATCTGTAGAAGTATTTGAGATAGAGAAACCAAGAGAGTTCATCATTGAATCCAAAAGTTGATAGGTATCTGCGAAGTCTGGAGAATTTTGATACCTGTTCGTAATAAAACGGTATGAAGCATAGGAAATCGCCTTCTCAATATTTTTTTGATTTTCTTGAGACTGAGTAACTCCGTCAAACGGGCAGAAATATCCATTCGTTGTTTTGTTCAAAAAATATGTCTCGTGACCAGGACTGAATGCTGCCCAAGAATCATACATAAGAATTGAATGATGAAATAAATTTCTAGCGTGAACCGGAGGCCTTGCAAAGTCATTTCTAATTGCTTCAAGTAATATGTTGTTCCAATCCCTTACAATTGAACTTACTTGTGCATTCGTGAAAGAATACGAAATCAGGAAAATAATTAGGTTAAAAAAACTTTTTAGTCGCATCCCCATAAAATAACTTAAATTATGAGAATTAAGTTGCTTACATTTTTTTCTTTAACAAGTCAATGAATATTATTAAGGATTGAATTATCAAATAATTATTGAATTGCAAATTTTATATCCTAAGAATATGGTATTTTTAATACATGATATTTGACCCGAACGGAGTAGGAATCGCAAACGGAAACATTTTCGGTTTTCCATATTCAGAAGAAGAAGCGGATATTGTAATCATACCGGTGCCATGGGATGCAACAGCTTCATATGGTAAGGGAGCCAGTGACGGACCGAAGGTCATTCTTGACGCTTCAACGCAGCTCGACTTTTATCATCCGCAGCTTGAGAATGCATTCATGACAAAGGTATTCATGAGCCCTATATCAGAAGAGTGGAAAGTGATCAATGATGACCTCTGTAAAAAAGGTAAATCGTATATCTCTTTTCTTGAAGGAGGGGGGGATTTGTCTGAACACCAAGAGCACAAGAACACAGTTGATAACATCAATGCTACCTCAAACGAGCTAAAAAACAATCTAAAAGAAAAGGTTCGTGCTGTCAGAGAAAAAGGGAAGATGGCATGTGTTCTTGGAGGAGAACACAGTACTCCACTTGGTTTGATAGAATCCCTTGACGAAGAAGGTCAACAGTTTGGCATCCTTCAAATTGACGCTCACGCAGATCTACGTGTTGCCTATGAAGGATTCGAACAGTCACACGCGAGTATTATGTACAACGCCCTTAAGAATTGTAAGAACCTGATCAAACTTGTTCAAGTTGGTATTCGTGACATAGCGCAATCTGAAGTTGATATGATCAAAGGTAGCAACGGACGTATTTCTACTTTTTTCGATTGGGATATTAAAAATGCTCAATTCGCAGGTAGAAATTGGGCAGATCAAGTGGAAGATATTTTAGCTGAATTGCCTCATAATGTATACATCTCATTTGATATAGACGGCCTCCGTCCGGAGCTTTGTCCTAATACAGGAACTCCTGTTGTCGGCGGATTTGCACTTGAGGAGATCAACTACCTTCTTTTCAAGTTAGCAGTTTCAGGACGAAAGATCATAGGATTCGACCTGAATGAAGTTTCTCCAGGAGAAGAAGGCGACTGGGATGCGAATGTAGGCGCAAGAGCTCTTTGGAACCTGGTGTGTGCCACAGAGAGAAATAGAAGGTTAAACAGCTAATGAAATCCCTAACCACTTGGACTGACTGGATCCTCAAAGGATTATTTATCATTTGTCTTTCGACATTTATATACACCCTTTATCAGGTGTCGACCGGTGATCTAATACCTTACATTTATTTAGCAGGAGCCAGTCTGGTGATTACTTTTCACCTGGCTTCACTGCTCATCGCAACAAAGTCAAATCTGTTGATTTTCAAGTTGCTGATCACCTCTGGAATCATTAACCTAATTCTATTCATCTTTTGCTATTTCAACCCAGAAGCGTTAAAATTATTCTATCCGGTGATCTTTCTTCTAGTGATCTGGAGTGTTTCACTTGGCCTTCAGGGATTTCATGAACGAAAAGAACATCGATTCAACTACTGGTTGGGCAAAATGAACTGGTTTACTCCCATTGTCCTTTCTCCTATTTTACTTTTAACTCTGGAAGGTTCAATTTTCTGGTCAATCGCTTATCTTTTGATCATTTTTCAGATCATTTTCAATCTTGCCCTTTTTACAATGAAATCTTTTGCGAAGAGTTAGTCCAAATAAGTTCCAAAACCGGCAATTCTTTTCATCCAGTAATCTGAACTTTCAATATCCGTTATCACAATTCCTTTAGAGGAGCTTGCATGTATCATTACCAGACTTTCTCCTTTATCAGAAATGATCATTCCTACGTGAGAAATTCCTGATCCATTATCAAAGAAAATAAGATCTCCCTTTTCGACAGTTTTTTCTTTTAATTTTCTTGATCCATCGCACTGATCTACAGCTCTTCTTGGTAATTCTTTTCCTGCCTTTCGATAGACAAAGCTCGTAAAACCACTGCAATCAAATCCCTTTGGATCGTCTCCTGCCCAAACATAAGGAACCCCCAGATATTGCTTTGCATATGCAACAAGTTCTTCCCGCTCCGGGGTTGACGCTGGCGATTGAGATGGCTTCTGCTGATTGTTGTTCATGCCATCTGTATCAATCTCCTTGATATCATCAAACATGGACAACATGATTTTATTTAACTCTTCGAATTTCTCTTTCTCCCCTGTCCTTTTTAGATCCTCAGCATACGCAACAAGATCCTTTTTTAATGCGGAAACTTCGTACATGTGAGCAGTGAGTACCTTATAGCCATCAGCAGATTTTCTAACTTGAGCAAACAACTCCCCCGCCTCTTTCATTGCTCCAGGTTTTCTCAGTAACCAATGTTTGTTCTGAGCCAACTGAAATAAACTCAATGATTTGTAAAAAGTCGGTATTTGCGAAAAATCATAATCTGGCTGATCAAGCAAACGGTTCGCTTTCCTGTACACCAACTTGTAATGTTGTTGGGCATAGAGCATCTCAAGTCGATCAAACTCGGGTACCTGAGCAAAACTCTGTGCGCTGATCAACACTAGAATGACCACCAATAAATTTCTGAAGCTTTTCTTCATCACTACGAAATAACTAAAAAATATATTGCGGGATTTAAGCATTCTTCTCTACTAGTTAACATAGATATGTTCATTGGAATGATTGAATGGAATTAACAAATTTTATATGGAGAACTGTTACTTTCTGCTTCTAAATATCGTTATTTAACTAACTTTAATACAAAGCGAAAACTATGTCCATTTTCAAGCATTTCAAAACTTTCGGAATCATTGGTGTGATCTTCACGTCTTTTCAACTTCATGCACAGATCGATGAGAAGAAAATCGGAACCACTCAAAAATTTGATGAAATCCTTACCTACGTCAATAAAATGTATGTCGACGATGTGGATGACAAGGCATTAACGGACGCTGCAATTATAGCAATGCTTGAAAAACTGGATCCGCACTCTACGTATATTTCAAAAGATGAAGTGGATGAAGCGAATCAGTCGATCAATGGAAGCTTTGTTGGAATCGGTATCCGTTTTCAGATCCATAAAGACACCTTAATGGTGGTTGCTACCATTCCTGGCGGACCGAGTGAAAAACTTGGTATTCTTCCAGGTGATAAAATCACAAAAATTGAAAATGAAAATGTTGCTGGAATTGGTCTTAAGAACAGTCAGGTTAGAGAAAAACTGATGGGTGAGCTTGGTACAAAGGTTAAGATCGAGATCACCCGAAAGAATGGAAAGAAACCTCTGGATTTCGTGATCATTCGAGACAATATTCCGATCAACTCTGTCGACGCTTACTACATGGTTGATGACAAGATCGGCTATATCAAATTGAATAGCTTCTCAAGATCTACTGTAGAAGAAGTCCAGGATGCAATGAGGGACCTAAAAAGTAAGGGCATGGAAAACCTCATCTTCGATCTTCAAGGTAATGGCGGTGGGCTCTTATATGCTGCACATCAGTTGGCGGATGAGTTCCTTTCCGGAGATAAACTAATCGTGTATTCGGAAGGAAGAGCTCAACCAAGAAGCGATCTTAAAGCAGGAAGAAAAGGTGCTTGGGAAAATGGACAATTGATCATATTAACGGATGAGTATTCCGCATCGGCAAGTGAGATCCTTTCAGGAGCAATCCAGGATTGGGACAGAGGACTTGTTGTAGGAAGAAGATCCTATGGTAAAGGGTTAGTTCAGCGTCCAATAGACCTTACAGACGGATCTCAGATACGATTGACCATAGCGAGATACTATACCCCTAGTGGGCGTTTCATTCAGAAGCCATACGATGACCCAGAGGCCTATGACAAAGACTTGACTCAGAGATATCTGAATGGCGAATTCACAAATGCTGATTCCATCAAATTACCTGATTCATTGAAACATGAAACGCTAATCAATAAAAGAACAGTTTACGGTGGAGGGGGAATCATGCCGGATGTATTTGTACCTCTTGACACTAATGGAATTACTGATTATTACAGAAACCTGGTTCAAAAAGGTTATCTCAATGGATTCGTTTTGGAATATGTAGACCAAAACCGTGATGAAATTCTTAAATCGCATCAGGATTTCAGTTCATTTAGGAATCATTTCAAAATCAACAAAGCAATAATGGATGAGTTCTTTGAATATGTAAAAAAAGAAGATCCTGAGCTGGAATACAATGATGAACAATACAAGACGAGTGAAGCGCTTTTTACACTTAGAATGAAAGCAGTCATAGCTCAGGATATTTGGGGATATAATGAATTCTATCAGATTTATAATGACACAAATGAGATCGTAATGAAAGCTGTTGAAATCATTCAGAAAGGAGAATACGATAATAAATTGAAATAATTATTTTTGCTTTAAACTAGAAATTTATGGTAAAGGTTAGTCTGTTTGTTTTTACAATTTTATTTTTTGCGTCATGTGGTGCCGATAGTTCTAATAAGATCGAGAGTAAGAAAGGTGAGGTCTTTTCTTCTGCTGCCGCAGGAGGTGAGTCCGAAGAAGAATTAAAAGCTGCATTATCTGAAGTCGAAAAAGAAGAAAAAGAAAGAGCAAAAGCAGCAGAAGGATCTAGTACTTCAATGTCATTCGACAAAATGCTTCATGACTTTGGGAAGATAAAGGTTGACACAGAAAATGAAGCAACTTTTGTAATAACCAATACAGGCAAAAATCCATTGATCATTGATAAAGTTGATGTAAGTTGTGGGTGCACTACTGCTCAAAAACCCGAAAAACCTATTCTTCCTGGAAAGTCCGATAAAATTGCTGTTGTGTTCCATCCAAAACCGGGACAGTTGAACGAACAGAAAAAAACGATCACAGTAACGGCTAATACAGATCCAAAGATCGTTGTTCTGGATATTAAGGCTTTCGTTACTGAGTAATTCGAGAGTAGACCTTCAACAAACTTATTTTAAATTTTTCTAAGGAATAATCAGATGCGATTCCTGCGCAGGATGCAACACATTTGTTGTATTGATCATGTTCGTTGTTGATCAAAGAAGCAATAGCATGTTTATCATTGATTAATACTCCCACTCCCCTTTTAATTTTTTCAAGCGTTGGAGGCCTGTCATTTCCAATAAATGGAATCCCAAGAGCAATGTAGTCGATATCCTTATTCGCCTCCTGAAGAAGATAACTCTCATTTTCAGGATGAATAACACTCAAACCGATCAAATTATACTGTTTTGAAAGTTTAGTCAATGATTCTTTCAATTTTATAGCATCAAAATTTCCCATTGGATGCACCAATGAATTTTTCTGAAGATCTACTGACGTTTTATCGAACGCTTTACCAAAAAAGAAAAGCGGCAACTCAAATTGTTCAATGAGAATTTTATAATCCAAAGCTCCTTTCCCACTCGTTAACTTCCCCAGATATAAAAATGCCTTAGGAAGTTCCGGATTGTATTGAATACCTAATGAAGGCTCCAGTGGTGAGGCATAAGGAATGTATCCTGCCTTGCCTAGCATAAAGTTCTTTAGTAAATTAGGCGAGTTGACGATGATCTCATTGCAGAAAGCTGAAGACTTCATTTCATATTTCTTCATTCGTTTTGTAACGAGCCCCTTAAAGATCTTCAAAGGCTTTAATAGAGAACTTACTCCGTGAAAATGAAGAAATACGTTATCGTCAAGTGTTTCGTAAATTGTTAGCTTTCCCAGAGTTTTGGCATATTTTGCAAGTGGCAAAAGCTGCAGATCATAAACGTGTACGATATCCACTCCAGCAACATTTTTCTTGAAAGTATGAATTGCGCCGAATTTGAAATATTTGAGCGAAAACCAATTGATCAATTCCCAAAAAAAAGGATCCCTTTTTTCAGTTGTTCTGAAGATCGTTACGTCGTATCCTGCATCTAAAAGATATTCATACTGCTTCTGGATCCTCGGATGGATCTTATCAACAGAATTTGCAGTAAATATCCCTACTTTCTTCATCCCTTCTGGACAATGAACATGAAGTTTGAATTCAAATATCTTCTGAAGAAAACAAACACCGATGCCTTGAGAAAAATGATCTTTTGAAGTAAATTGGCTCCTCCGCGATATTCTTGAAGCCAATAGAATTCTTTTGGTTCAAGTCCAATTCTCGAAAATAATTCAAGCATAACGTATGGGTCAAAGCTTAATGTATGTTCTTCATTCGTACCTGGAATCCCATACACCATCGTCTGAAGGAAATATCGCGCACCAAAGCTGTTTGGTGTACAGATCACCATTTGACCATCCTCTTTTAAAAACTGTCCGTAAAAAGAAAGAAACTCTCCCGGATCATTCACATGTTCGATAACATCACCCATTACGATCAGATCATATTTTTCTGACTTGTCAAGTTCTTCCGGAGTGTAGATCTCAAAGCCATTACTTCGAAGCTCATCAAATCTTGAAACGTTAATATCTGCGCCTACCAGCGATGCAGAAACCTTTTTGATCCTACCATGTAACCAGTTATCTCCATCCAAAGAATGATCCTGCCCAATGCAACCCACATCCAAAACATTCTTCCCCTCACACATTTTCACTATGCTGGAGAATTTCTCTATTCTTTTGGCCTTTTTAAAAATTGACAACCAGTATTTCTTATCCATGTACAATTTTAATAAAAAAGTTCCGCCTTCTTGTAAGAACCAATTTCCTTAATTCGGCAATTAAATCCAATAATCCACCCGAAAAATAGTTCAAAAACCCGCGATGAGGAAAGATTACTTCCACCTTAACGGTATGTTCCGTTTCCAATCTGTTTTGAATTTCGATGAGATCATTGTGACTATGCATATACCATGAATCCCCCGATCCGGAAAGATCAGTAAAAGAACCAACGATCATCACCCCTCCTCGTTCTGAAAGATTCTGGCGTATGATATGTCCAACGTTTGAAACAAATTCTTGGTTATCAGGTGTATTGAATAAAGAAAAACCAAACGCAGTGATCAATTCATATTTGCCAGGCACAGCCATTGCATCACCTGATACCCATTCGATCCTCTCTTCAGAAAATTTATTTCGACAGTTAGCAATTGCTTTTTCAGAGAGATCTACGGCTTTGACGGCGTTAAATCCATTATTGAATCCAACTGTCTTTGCCCCTAAACCACATCCAAGATCGAGATAATGCCTATCGGCGCAAGATGAAGAATCCCAATTCAATAAAACCTTGAAGTACTTTCGATATTGAGCAATTTCTCTTACAGAATGGTCCTGTGAAACAATTGTATAACGCTTCTCATAAATATCCTTGAGTTCTTCTTTAGTCAACATGAAGGTTAGAATAAATGAGTTGAGAAGGGTTGGTACATTCTATTTTGTGCTTATGCAGGTAACTAAGAATCTCAGAATATAACTTCCCGAAGCCTCGATATTTGTAATCTGTAAAATGGCTGTTATGCCATAAAATAGAGACAACCGATCTTTCCGGTAATGCTTCTATCATTTTTAGAATCCTCGCTTTAGCTTCTTTCGCATCCAGTTTCAAATACTTACTGAAAGTACCATCCATAAGACATAACGGAACTTCAACAAATGTTGAAGGTCTTCGTTCTTTGATATGGTAGGGCACGAATGGAAGAGAATACCCATTTCTATATCCTGGCACTTCCGCATATCCCAGACTGGCATCCATTTTAAGACCAGACCCCTCCATTTCCTCGATCAATTGCTCAAATGAGAATTTAAGATAATGGTAGCGATTTGCCCCGACCTTGAAATCCAATTTTTTCAATTCGTCTGCCAAATTAAAAGGGGCTATACTTTTATGGATCCCATGAGAAAAGCCATGTTCCTCCAGCTCGTTGATCACTTTTCTCAGTTTTAGATCATTCAAGGAGTAGTCAGCATTCATTCCAACTCCTTTCTCCGGCCCCTTAACCGGTATCCAAAAGAAGGTTGATGAAAAGCCGTGCTTTAACTCTTCCTTGGCGATCTCCTCAAAATTAAACCATCCAGGATGACCGAATAGATGATTCACACTTTCACGCAAAGCACCATAAACCCTACCCTGAAGAATCGCTGATTTGCCATCCTGCAGCCAGGCGCCATAGACGACATCTATGTCGTGAGAAAGAAAAACACTTTTATTTCCAGGTACTGAAGCAACATTAAGATTACTTAAGATCAGGTCAAACATCTCATTGACAATCAAAAATGGCTCGTTGTAACCATAATATTCCCAAACTGAACCGGTAAATTCACTCCTACCCCATTTATCTTTCACTGCGCGTGAATCCCTCTCCCAAAGGCAATTCAAATAGTAGAATGCCGTCGAAAGTGGATCGATGTTATCCCCTGAATGTACATGGGGTGTTCTACCTAATATCTTTTTCGGGTCAAAGACATTATTCAGAACCTTATCAAAGAATTGATTATTGACACAAATCGACGCCTCCTTTTCAAATCCAATCGTGATTCTTGCCGTCTGATCTTCCTCCCACTTTATTTGATTGTATTGGGCAATGACTGAAAGAACCCACTCCACTTCACTGCGGTATTCCGCTCCACTGGTCCAGCGATATTTTACGATCGTATCAACCATTTACTTTCCCTTTAAGCACCTTAAAGAAACCTGTCACCTCATCTGGCAATAATTTCCCAACAATTACCGGAAGAACAAATAAGGAAATTACACTAGCTCCTCCTACCAATGCGCTGATCAACTGATTCTGGATCCAGCTCGTCAGCAAATAAGTAAGTACAAACATAACTATCCCCAAAGAAATCACCTTCAGCAATTTTGAATCAACTGGCTGTAATTTGAAAAAATAATAATTCGCCAGAAGTCGCATCACGTTGTATGTCAAATAAACAAACGAAGTTCCAATCGCAGCTCCAACTGCTCCATAGATCGGAATCAGATATAAATTCAAAAGGAAGGTTACCAATATCAAAGGAATCGTAAGCACAACCTCGATCTTATATTTCTTCGAGGTTAAGAGAATATCTCCGTTAATTCCACCAAGCGCATCAAACATTCTACCCAGCATCAGGAAAAGAAAAACATATTTTCCCTGAGCATAATCCGAAGGCAGGAAAGAAAGTAAAAAGTCGATCCCAAACCAGGCAATAGCAAACAATGAGAAAGTCACAAAAAATCCAATTATGGAAACCTTGTTGTACAGAGCATTCAGCTCCAATGTATCCTTGTTCTTCCACAACCTGGGTACGTGTGGAGAGCTAATCCGTATTAAAGAGACATAAGGAACAAACAAAGCATTTGACAGGAAGACCATTGTCGTAAAAATTCCGGCTGCCTCAAGTCCTGCGAGCGCAGTAACCATCGTTGCATCCAGCATCAGGATAATATTTCGTCCAAAACTGTTGAAATAAACGAAGAGCCCATATTGAAGCATCAATCTCTTCAGCTTCGTGCGTATTCCTCTCAACGAACGTTTGATCAAGAACTGATCCTGGATGATCACCAAAACGAAAAGAACAAAACCAGGGATCATCTGAAGCAAAAAGAAAATGACAATGAATGTTTCAAAGTCCAAGGCACCTGAATAAAATGCCAACAGGGAGATCAAGACCGACAACCGAAGTACAAAATCCTGAATGAAAACCGAAATAATTGTCTTTCCAACGGCTCTTAAATAATGTTCCAAGATCGAAAAATAAGTTGAGACAATACCTAATGGAATGACCCAAAATGTATAATCTGCAAGTAAGGGAGAACGATCGCTCAACAACTCGACAATCGGCTTATGAAAAAGGATGAGCAGCGCACTTGTGCAAACAACTCCTCCCGTTGCGATCAACATGGAGAATGTCAACAGTGCATTTTTTCCATCCTCTTTGTTTTTCATAAAAGGAATGAATCTCATCACGATCATTCCTGTTCCCAATGTAGAAAACTGACCGAAAAAACTCACCATCAGCATGATGACATTGGCGAGTCCAACTTGAGCAGGGCTTAGCAATAAAGGAAACAAAAGGCCTTTATTCAAATAACCAAGACCAATTCCCGTATAGGTAATGGCTGTATTGGTTATTGAATCTCTCCTTACTTGTCCCATTTAATATGTCAACCTTTGCTTTCTTCTTTACGCTGTTTCCAGAAAGAAAGACCAGTGATCAATAATACCAATATAGACAACGCCATACTGGTTGTATTAGAACTATCATACTTTGTAGTGTCATACGTAAAGACAACATTATGTTTTCCTTTCGGAATTTCAAGACCTCGTAGTAAATAGTTCACGTTGTAAATCGTTGCCTCTTTTCCATCGATCGTTGCTGTCCAACCATCCTTGTAGTAAATCTCCGAGAATACAGCAAATGCATCACCATCAGCAGACACACTGTACTCAAGCTTCATAGGTGAATATGACAATAACTTCACTTCCCCTTTATCATCAAAGTTTCTTTTTGTCAATCCGTTCACATTCTGTTCTGCAATGACAGCATCTACCTTCGGATCGAAATCTGATACGACCTCATATGTCACCAATTTTGTAAAGCTTTTCACAGCCGTATCATTATCAAAGACAAAATCAGGAACAGTTGAAATACTACCCTGAGAATCCACCACCATGTGTGCTTTCATCCCCATAGTAACTCCGTTTGAAAGGTTAATTGGCAAGCTGTCTCCGTTATAAACGTATCGTAAATATTCGTATCCGTACACATCTGCATCGGTCGGTTTAGCAGAGTTCACCACCAATGTTCCAGACCCAGAATTCTGCACATGAAAAGTTTTCCCAAGTGCTCTGATTTCTTTATCTCGGTCTTTCTCAACTTTGATCTTCTTTACCAGCCAACCGTTACCCATCGCATCGTTATTGACTCTTGCAACAGGAGTTGATTCTCCTGGCTGAATGAAGTATTTCACATTCAGCATATTGTACACTTTGTTGTTGGTTCTGGAAAGATGGAAATCATACAGATTCTGAATCGTTCTCAATTTGGCACCGTGATAACCTCCCAGAGATTTATGGAAATAAGAAGCTTTTGCACTTGAGAAACCTCCCGAAAGATCAAATACTTTATAGTTTGAATTCTCATTCAATGCCATGAATTTCTGAGCTGTAATGATCCTTCTTTTCGCTTCGCCCTCAGCTCCCAGATCTTCTACTTTTCTTTTACCTTCTGACTCTGCCTGATTAATGATCCCTGCAAGTTTTGGATTTGCTGCAAGTTCCATTTGCAGGATCTGCTCATCCGCTTCATCGGCAACGTATGGATATTTTTTAAGAAGGGCGTCCTCCCAATACTTATCATCTGAATCAAGATAATTGACTGATACTCCCATAAGATCGATCAAAGTCAATAACCCAAAACCAGCAATGATCGCTGCTGATGGAATAGTTGTCTGAATCAAAAGCACCACCAATCCTATTCCCAGGAATAAAAAGATCAATGATCGATTCATACTTGAATCATAAACAATTGCTCTTGCTTCCTTCACATTTTCCAGATTCTCCTCATATCCTTTCATTTGCTCTGTAACGAACATCTCTCTTTGTTTCGGGTCTCTCAGGTCAACTCCGTACTGTTGCTGAATTTGAGCTGGATCAATTCCATCCAATTGCTGATTGATCTGAACTTCGATTCTGTCGAGCTGTGCCTGATCAAATGATTGAGACGTATAATTATCTCCCAATCCGGAAAATTTCACGATAAGCATGAACAGGAAAAACACTCCAGAAGTGATATACAATTTTCTACTGTTCTCTTTGATCGTTTCGCGTTCCTCGATCAGCTTGTTCAAGAACAACATCGCTATGACAGGCACGATCAATTCGATCAACACCAGGATGATCGTTACTGTTCTGAATTTGTTATAGCCTGGAACATTCTCAATAAAAAATTCGGTTAATCCCATGTAGTTCTTACCCCATGATAGTGCAAGCGCAAGCACTCCTACTGCCAGCAATGCCCATTTGGAAGGTTCTTTCAAATACACCATTCCTAATAACGCAAGGAAGATCATGATTATCCCAATGTAAACAGGACCTGACGTAAATGGTTGTTCACCCCAGTAAACAGGATATCCTTCCAACATCCTTCTCTCTTCACCGGAAATATCCATATTATCCAAAACATCGGCATTCGGACTATCGGCGAACACGACTGTTCCTCCACCCTTTACATAAGGAGAAACAAGCGTGAATGACTCTCCTATGCCATATGACCACTGCGTGATATAATCTTTATCCAGACCTCCATCCGTATTCACCACGTTGGGTTCTCCTTTAAGATCAAGGGTAAGGTCATTACCTCCTCGTATAGTCGTCTTTGCATATTCATTGGTCATGGAAACATTTCCATAATTGACCGCAACCGCCAACCCATAGGCGACGACCAAACCAGCTGAAACAAAAATGAACTTCTTCACCTCCTTGTTCATGATCGAACGAACAAATTCAGCGACTCCCATTGCTCCTAATAGGAATGCCAGATAATAGGTTACCTGAAGGTGATTACAGGATATTTCCAACACCATAAAAAAGGCGGAAAGTCCCACTCCAAGCCAGGGTTTATGTCGATAAGCCATGTAAAGTGCTCCCACCACAGGCGCCATAAAGGCAACTGCTAATGACTTTGAATTATGACCAGCCTGTAAAATAATGATCTCGTAAGATGCAAAAGCGAAGGCAAAAGCTCCAATTACTGCCACCCATCGATTTACTCTCAAGAACAGCGCCATGATATAAAAACAGATCAAATGCAACAGTACCATTCCCCCGGGAGATGGGAACCAATTCACAAAGTTCATGATCGCTCTACCAAGGAAGTTTCCGGGATGGATCAAAGAGATTTGAGTAGTCGGCATACCTCCGAACATAGAGTTGGTCCATAATTGCTCTTCACCTGTCTTATCCTTGAAATGATAAGCCTCATGTGACATTCCAATGTACTGCTCAACATCGTGCTGTTTGATGGCCATCCCATTGAATTGAGGTGAAAAATAGATCATCACCACTGCAATGAAAATTCCTAATGCAGCAAAGTGTTGCCAGTTGTTCTTAAGTATCTCTTTCATAAATAACGATATTGGAATAAAAGTAAGAATATTATGGGTTAATCGATCTCTTCAAAATCCACTTCCTCTGCATTATAATTTGCAGAAGAACCTTGTTTAGTCTTTCCAAGAATGTTAACCTTTCCAAAGTTTTTAAGTTTCTCGTTCCGCTGTCGATCAGCCTCTTTCTGCTGACGATTCAACTTCCTTTCTTCTTCAATGTTTCGTTTCGCGATCATTAACTGACCAACAAATCGTAAAACGACAAAGACCCCGATCAAAATGAACAGGGTCTTAAATAAACCGGTTATACTGCCGTATACGATCACTTTATCTTGATAAGTGCATGTTACGTTCAGAATAGATCTTTGTAAAGAATGGGTCCTTCAGATCTTTAATAAATCTGATCGCCTCTCCTGTTGATTTCATCTCAGGTCCCAATTCCTTCTTAACATCAGGGAATTTCTCGTAAGAGAAGACAGGGGTCTTGATTGCATATCCTTCCTTCTTCGGATTGAATTTGAAATCTGTCACTTTCTTTTCTCCCAACATCACTTTAGTCGCATAGTTGACATATGGCTCGTCGTAAGCTTTTGCTATAAAAGGAACTGTTCTGGATGCTCTAGGGTTAGCCTCGATCACATACACCTTGTCATCTTTGATCGCAAACTGGATGTTAATCAAACCTACAGTCTTCAACTCGATAGCAACTTTTTTAGTGATGTCTTCGATCTGAGTCATCACGAAATCACCCAAGTTATAAGGAGGTAACAATGCATACGAATCACCGGAGTGAATTCCAGCAGGTTCAATGTGCTGCATTATTCCAATGATGTAAACATTTTCACCATCACAGATCGCATCCGCTTCAGCTTCAATGGCACCTCCCAGGAAGTGATCCAAAAGGATCTGATTATTGCCCATCTCATTGATGATGTCAACCACATGATGCTCCAGCTCTTCTTTATTGATCACGATCTTCATCTTTTGTCCACCAAGAACGTATGAAGGCCTAACCAACAATGGGAAACCTAATTCGTCAGAAAGCTCAAGTGCTTGTTCTGCACTTTCCACAACGCCGTACTTAGGGAAAGGAATATTGTTCTTTTCAAGGAGTTTTGAGAATCTTCCTCTGTCTTCTGCAAGATCCAAGGCCTCATAACTTGTTCCCATGATACGAATTCCGTAACGATCCAGCTTCTCCGCTAACTTAAGCGCAGTCTGACCACCCAGCTGAACGATCACACCCACTGGATTTTCGTGACGAATGATATCGTAGATATGTTCCCAGAAAACTGGTTCAAAATAAAGTTTGTCTGCAGTATCGAAATCCGTAGATACAGTCTCGGGATTACAGTTGATCATGATCGTCTCATAACCACATTCTTTTGCAGCAAGTACACCATGAACACAGCTGTAGTCGAATTCAATTCCCTGACCAATACGGTTAGGACCTGATCCAAGTACAACGATCTTTTTCTTGTCGCTTACTTTACTTTCATTTTCATATTCAAATGTCGAGTAATAATATGGTGTCTGAGCTTCGAATTCTGCGGCACAGGTATCTACCAATTTATAGACCCTATTGATATTAAACTCTTCTCGTTTTTTGTGAACCTCTGATTCAAGACAACGCAACAAATGAGCGATCTGTCTATCAGCGTAGCCTTTCTGCTTTGCCTCAAACAATAATTCTTTTGGCAAATTCTCCAAATGATATTTCTCGATCTTTCTTTCCAGCTTGATCAAGTCTTCGATTTGCTTCAAGAACCAAATATCGATCTTTGTTTTTTCAACGATCGTCTTAAACGGAATACCTAATTTGATCGCATCGTAAATATGGAATAATCTGTTCCAGCTAGGATGCTCAAGACTGTAAAGAATATCGACTTGATTCGTTAACTCTTTACCATCCGCTCCAAGACCGTTTCGATTGATCTCCAATGACTGACATGCCTTTTGCAAAGCTTCCTGGAAAGAACGACCAATCCCCATTACTTCTCCAACAGACTTCATCTGAAGCCCAAGTTGTCTGTTTGTTCCAGGGAATTTATTGAAGTTCCAACGTGGGATCTTAACGATCACATAGTCAAGCGTCGGCTCAAATAATGCCGAAGTCGTCTTAGTGATCTGGTTACTCAATTCATCCAAATGGTATCCAATGGCAAGTTTCGAAGCGATCTTAGCGATCGGATAGCCCGTTGCTTTTGAAGCAAGTGCAGATGATCTTGAAACTCTAGGATTAATTTCTATTGCAATAATATCCTCATTGTTATCCGGAGATACAGCAAACTGAACATTACAACCTCCAGCAAAATTTCCGATAGAACGCATCATTTTGATGGCCATATCTCTCATCTTCTGGAATGTAGTATCAGAAAGTGTCATTGCCGGAGCCACAGTAATTGAATCACCAGTATGTACTCCCATAGGATCGAAATTTTCGATCGAACAGATGATCACTACATTATCGTTGGCATCTCTCAATAACTCAAGCTCAAATTCTTTCCATCCCAACAATGCCTTGTCGATCATCACTTCATGGATCGGTGAAAGCTGAAGCCCTCTCTCCAATAAATTATCGAACTCTTTTGGCTCATACAGGATCGATGCTCCTGATCCTCCCAGCGTATAAGACGGTCGAATACAAAGAGGGAACCCAAACTCCTGAGCGATTTCTTTTCCTTCAAGGAAAGACTTGGCAGTTTTCTGAGGTGCCATTGGAATATCGATCTGTTCCATTAGATCTCTGAAAGCCTCACGATTCTCAGTAATTTCGATTGCATTGATATCAACTCCAATGATTCTAACACTATATTCTTCCCAGATCCCCATTTCATCACACTTGATGCAAAGGTTCAATGCTGTCTGTCCACCCATTGTAGGTAATACAGCGTCAATCTTGTGTTCTTTCAGGATATCTACAATACTCTCAGGCTCAAGAGGCCTTAGATAAACATTATCTGCCACCACCTTATCCGTCATGATAGTCGCTGGATTGCTGTTAATGAGGGTTACCTCAATTCCTTCTTCTCTTAACGATCTGGCTGCTTGGGATCCTGAATAATCAAATTCACATGCCTGTCCGATTACGATGGGTCCACTTCCGATGATGAGGACAGACTTAATAGAGTTGTCTTTTGGCATTTTTTTATGCGCTTATGGGGTTCAAAATGTATTCAACAAATTGAGCGCAAATTTAATTAAATCAACGGAGCAATAAAACCTTTTAGGGTCTTCTTTTGAACATAGTTCGTGAATAACTTAAATGTTCATCATGCTAATTTACGTCCGTAATATTCGCTTAGCTATGATTATTTTTGCATTAGCGAATTGTTTGATCATCGTTTTAAGGTAATTAGATACCATCTCAAAATGTTGATAAACTTTTTATCCGTACAAAATTGACGAACGAAAAAATCCTTGAATACCGAAACTTCACCTTGCAATACTTTATCCATGGTGAAGGACACGAGATCGTAATCTGCTTGCACGGCCATGGTCGTTCAGCTCAAGACTTCGATTTTATCAAAAAGAAAGGGTTAAAAGTTATCGCACTGAATCTTTTCTTTCACGGAAAATCAGAATACCCAGAAGACAGAATAGAAAACGATCCAATAACATCAAAAGAATTCAAGGGTCTATTTCTGGAATTACTACGAATTGAAAATATTTCCGACTTTCATTTATTCGCTTTCAGTCAGGGAGGCAGATTTACCCTCTGTACCCTTCCCTATATTGCGAAAAGAGTAAAAACACTTACACTTATCTCGCCTGATGGAATGGACAACAACAGTTTTTACAACTGGTCATCCAGACAAGGCTGGGCACGTGCACTTTTCAGGAGATGGGAAAAGGATCCTTCTAGATTACGACACATAAGTACACTTGCTCACAAGTTCGGCATCATGAGACCCAAGGTCCGAACTTTTGTCAACCAATTCACATCCAGTAAAAAGGATTTTTTAAGAGCATCAAGAACCTGGAGAGGATTTAGAATGCTTAAGCCCGATCCAATAAATATCGGTAATGTAATACGGAAAAATAAAATCCCTTTTGTGATCATTATGGGATCCTACGATCAAGTGATCCGACCAAAACAAGCATATCGTTTCGAAGAAAAATGTGGATTGAAAGACGTTGTCAGAGAAATTCCCAACGGACACAATTTCTTCAAAGAATCATCGATAAATAAGTTTATTCACCTATTACCGTTCCTTCATTAATTCTATATTTGTTCAAACAACGACGTCTATGCAAAGCATTCTTTCACATCAGGAAATTCAACAAAAGATCACTCGTTTAGGATACGAAGTCCTCGAAAATTGTTTTGAAGAACCCACTATTTTTTTGGGGGGTATTTGTGGAAATGGGATTGTTCTTGCCGAAAAACTGAAAAAAGTAATTCAGCAAGAGTCAGATCAAAATGTCGTTTTATTTGAGATCAAGGTGAACAAAGATGAACCATGGAAGGATCCTGTTCAACTCTCTATTCCTCAATCCGATCTGAAACACGGATATATAATTCTTATCGATGACGTATTGAACTCTGGAAAAACAATGCAATACAGCCTTGTGAAGATCCTTGAAGAACCAACAAAAGCAATTAAAACTGTAGCACTTGTAGATCGTACACATCGCCGATATCCTATTAAAGCAGATTTTGTTGGACTCAGTCTTTCTACAACTTTAAAAGAAAGGGTGGAGATTAACCTTAATGACACTAATTCTGAAGCTTATCTTTTATGAAAAAGGTAACAGAATCAAGCTCTAAGTACGATCATCTTGAAAAAATGTTGACCAGCGAGCTTTTGGTCAATATCAACAACGAAGACAAAACTGTAGCCTTTGCTGTCGAAAAGGAACTTCCTGCTATATCAGCCTTTGTAGATGCTTGTTTTGAACGAATGAAGAAAGGTGGGCGATTATTCTATATGGGAGCAGGAACCAGCGGTAGACTCGGTGTAGTTGATGCCAGCGAGTGTCCCCCTACCTTTGGTGTAGATCATGGAATTGTTGTCGGACTTATTGCGGGTGGAGACAAAGCCATCCGTAAGGCAGTTGAATTTGCAGAAGACGACACCGAGCAAGGCTGGAAAGATCTTACCGAATATGACATCAACATCAATGACACAGTGGTCGGAATAGCAGCTTCCGGCACCACGCCATATGTCATGGGAGCACTCAGAACTTGTAAGGAGAATGGAATTCTAACCGGTGGTATTACCTGTAATCCCGGATCCCCTTTAGCAGTTGAAAGTGACTTCTCGATGGTCCCTGAAGTTGGTCCAGAATTCGTAACAGGCAGCACGCGCATGAAATCCGGTACAGCTCAAAAACTTGTGCTGAATATGATTTCAACCTCTCTAATGATCAAGTTGGGTAGAGTGAAAGGAAATAAAATGGTCGATATGCAGCTTTCCAATAACAAACTTGTTGACAGAGGCGTAAAAATGATTCAAGAGGCTCTTGGATTAGATTACAAATCTGCCGAAAAATTACTGACTGAAATTGGTTCAGTGAGAAAAGTCATTGAAAATTATAAAAAATGAGCCCCGTAAAATCAGGGCTCATTGTTTTGATAATTATTTCGATATCATCACTCTCCTAATCTCGTTGAAATTTGGCGTAATGAATTTAAGAATGTATGGCCCATTGCTTAGGGTCGGAACGTTCCATGTATAAGAATTTTTTCCAGCTTTACAATATCCAATGGACACATCGAGAACTTCTGCGCCCAACAAATCAAATAATTTAATCTCAACGTTAGCGTCTGAATTTAAAACAAATTCAATAGTAGCTATATTATCGAAAGGGTTAGGGAATATTCCTAGCAAAAGATCCGAGTTGATCGATTCTGTTTCGATTAAATTTTTTGCACTATAGCCTCCTTCACAGCCAACATTCACTGTGTTATCATTAGAATTATAGGTCATTCCAGTGACTGAAACATTTGTAACTTGAAAACACCAATCACCGGAAGGGTTTTTCTTTGGACTAGTTCCTAGAACTGCAAAACCATCTGATCCAGTAGTTGAATTTGTGCTACCTGAATTAGGTCCAGAATAACTGCACGTAACGGTGGCATTAGGTATTGCATTTCCGAATTGATCCGTTACAAGAATCGATGCGACTCCTCGTGCTCTGCCTGCATTCAAATTCTCTCTGGAAACAATAATTTCTTCCACATGAGCGGCTGGAGAACCTCCAGGATTGTCAGGATTAGTTGTTGCAGAACCTTGCGAATATGATGACGTACCTACAGCATTATATGAATAAATACGATAATAATAGGTCGTTGCTGGAGAAAGACCTTGATCTGAATATGAAGTGGTATTAGCAGAAAGATTTGCTTCAAAACTGAAATTTAGTCCATCCAAGGAACTCTCAATGGTAAAGCCATCTTCGTTGTCTGAATTATCGATCCATGTTAAATCAATACTTGATGTAGAAAGTGAAGTAGCATTTAATGAAGATGGCGCTGCAGGAAGTGTTGGAGGTGGTGGCGGTGGTGCATCCAAGACATAATACTCTGTATAAGGAGACGTGAGATTTCCATCTGATGGATAGGTAGGAGCGCTAATACCACCTGTCACATTCATCCATCCCATTGCACCTCTATCTTCATGACCTAAAATGTGGCAATGCATAATAGTCCTTCCAGCGTAAACAGAGGATGTGTTTTGATTTAGATCAAACCGAATTGGAACATTTGTAGAAACCACATCATAGTACTCACCTTCTTCAAACATTCCATTTGTTGATTGAGCTTGTACATGATAAACGTGTAAATGAAAAGGATGCATTGTAGCTCCAGACAGACTCCATTGCTGAACTTGGTTCGGAGGCAAAGTTATATTTGCCATCATGTGGTCGTATTTAGTGCCATTTATTGTTCTTGCACCCATATTTATTGTTTCAGTATGAACATTCACTTCATTTCTCAAATCACGCAAATAAGAGGGACGAGTTGCTGACCACATAGAAATTCCGTCGGAAGCAAAAGGATGAGGAGATGCATTCTGAGTTCCACCGACTGTAATATTTGCCACAATTGCACCGTCAACTTTGATCCAAGAATTAGAATTGGTTCGAATGGCAAAATCCGCTCTGGAAGCTCCTGTTAATCCAATCATATTTGACGCTAAATCCATTGGAGCCATTGTTCTCCAAACACCGTCTCTAGCTAAAAGCATAACTTCACATTCTGGACCGAAGGACAAATCTTTCATCATTGCATCTCTGTCTGCTAATAATACTCGCCAATGTTGCCAAGTACCAGAAGGAATGCAAATGTCACCTCCAATTTTACCATTAACTGTCCATGTTGGATTTAATGTTCCCCCCATTAAAACATCACCTCCAGTGCCGCTAGCACCTCTATCCAAAAATCCTATTACCAACTCTTTTTCTTCCATTGACGCTACAGAAGCAGGAATATTGTCTTGACTATCATCCACAACTATCATCCCGAACAAACCTCCGGAAACCTGTAAAAAAGACGATCCATGATGATGTGCATGGTACCAATATGTCCCTCCCATGTGATCGGCGGGGATATCCCAAACAAAATCTCCACCAGTACCACCTTCGAAAGTTCGTTCTACATCATCCCCTGGTGACTCCCCGCTAATATGAAGACCATGCGTATGTATATTGCTTGCATTGGGATCTTTGAACACATTGTGACTGGTACTTAATGGTTCGTAAGGAAGTAAATTGTGAAATCTCATGATGTACTTATTTCCCGGAATTAAATGAATTGTTGGTCCGGGAATGGAATAGTTTCCTCCTTCTTGACGGTATGCACGAGTTGTAAACGTGTTCCCATTAAAAATAAAAGTTTCCTGACCCACCTCTATTGTTCCCGAATAGTATGCTTCAGGGTTATTATCAGATACTGGATGATAAGTCCAATTGAAAGCTTCAGGATTCGATATAGGATTGCTTGAGTTGCATTGGGCCTTAAGCGAATTTTGGATTAGCAGAACTATTCCCAACAAAAGTATTGTTAATTTTCTGTTGATTGAATTGAAATAAAATGATAGCATCAGTTTAAATATTTATGTAGTATTAGTATAAATTACTAAAACTTCAATAACCGAGCCAAAGGAGTCAAGCCCTTTAGTATCTTGACTATGATTAATTCTTGATTCCTATTTTGGGATATGTTTTTAATATTTTAGGCTCATTCAGGTGATTCAAGATATTCTCTGAATTCGAGTTTTGTAGAATCAAATGTGAAAAGTTTCATTAGACTTTTCGAGTTCTCTTTATCGATTATACGTTGATGCATATATTTAGAAAGCTCCAATCGATCGACTTCAAAAGTAAACACTTCAATAATTTCGTAAGCTTGAGATGCTGTTAGACATTTTCCTTTGAAATCTTTAATAACTAACTCCTTTTTGTCCTCGTCAAATGTGAATTCATTCAGGTCAGCTATATAGCTTTTGGAATCTCCCAAAATGTCAAAACATGTTACAACAGAATTATTCGTTTGATTCGAATTCGGCTTAACTACCTGTCCTTGTCCATTAACCGAAACTACATTCGTCTGAGTTATTGTCGTTTGAGTAGTCTGGGTTGTTTGCTGATTTTGCAGTTCTGATCCTGACATATTAACGTTCATGTCAATATTCTCAGATCCACTTGGCATACTATTTTCAGTTACATTGATCGACACATTCATTCCCATGTTTTCTCCATTTTCAGAACCATTGATATTTACAGACATATTAACAGTTTCTGAAGCGGAATTTTCAGTATTCTCTCCAGAGGCATTCACATTCATGTTAAAATTGACATTTTCAGACGAATTCCCATTTCCAATTTCCGTGGACTGATTAACCTGAGCATTTTCGTTAGAATTATTTTGGCTAGACTGTGTAACGGAGGCATTGGTTGTTAAAGTCTCTGTCCTTGTAACCACAGCATCAGAATAAATTGCTGAATTATTTGGTCGATAAACAACATTATTCTCATTCTGCTGTCCGGATGCAGGCTCCATTCCAATCAATTGTAACTTTCCTTTCCCTTTCTTGAATACCACTCGAGTAGTAATGTATGACGGCTCTTCAATAAAGAAATTCTTATCAATATCCATTGTTTTTCCATCAGGGAAAATCAATTTCATACTGTATGATCCGTTTGTTATTCCGGACACTGCAACATTCGTCTGAGGTACAGAATTCTGTTTGATTCCGTTAAGTATCACATAAAACTGTTGACCACCATTATTAAAAACAGTAATTGTGCTTTGCGAAAAAACAACTGAGACTAGGATCAATTGCGAAAGGGTAAGAATAAATTTCATTTTTTAACTTTTTTACCTGTAATTCTTAACATACCAAGATACTGATTTCTTGTCATTCAAATCGTCTTCGTTTAACATTTTGTCAGTACCATGATTAAATTACAATCTTTCGGATTAAATTTACCTTTCATGCGTTTTGCAATTGTAGACATAGAAACAACAGGAGGGAGCCCAAAAAATTCCAAGATCACGGAAATTGCTGTGTATGTTCATGATGGAAAAGAAATTGTGGACGAGTTTGTTTCTTTGGTCAATCCGGAAATGAAGATTCCTGAATTTATCACGAAATTGACTGGTATCAGTGATCAAATGGTATCCGAAGCACCTAAATTCTATGAGATAGCGAAAAAGGTAATTGAGATAACGGAGAACTGCATTTTTGTGGCACACAATGTTGGTTTTGACTACAACATTCTTCGAAACGAATACAAAACACTTGGCTTTGACTACCGAAGACCACATTTATGTACGGTAAGGGCATCGAGGTTTGTAATCCCAGGAATGGCATCTTACAGCCTCGGGAAACTGACTGCAGAGCTCGGAATTAAAATAAAAGGACGCCATAGAGCAGGTGGAGATGCACTTGCAACAGCGCATCTTTTCACTCTATTGATTGAAAAAGACCCATCGAATCTTGAAACCTTCATTCAAAAAGAGGTGAACCCAAAGATCCTACATCCAAATCTTGATCTCGAAATTCTCGAAGAACTCCCATTGAAAACAGGAGTCTACAAGTTTTTTAACGAATTCAACCAACTCATTTATATTGGCAAAAGTAATCAGATCAAAAAAAGGGTTGAACAACATCTTAGGAATACACAAACAAAAAAAGGAATTCAGATGAGATCTGAGATTGCTAGGATTGAATATGTCTTAACCGGATCTGAGCTAATTGCACTTTTATTAGAATCAGATCTGATCAAACAGCATCAACCTATTTATAATCGCTCATTGCGAAAAAATAGATTCCCATACGGTCTCTATGATTACACCGATGATAATGGTTATCGCAGATTGTTCGTCGGCAAACAACAAGGAGCCAATCAAATTCCATTAACCAGCTTTACCACAAAAGCAGAATGTCAAAAATACCTGGAGTATACATGTGAAAGGCTGGAGTTATGCCAAAAACTTTGCGACCTCTACCCTACCAAATCAGCATGCTTTCACCATTCCATCAAAAAATGTAAGGGTGCTTGTATACAACAAGAAAGCCGGGAGGATTACAATCCGAGAGTTGATGAATTCATTAATGAACTTTTATTAAATGAACGTAGTTTTTACATCATGGACAAAGGCAGACATCGTTCTGAAAAAAGTCTAGTACTCGTCGAAAGGGGAATCTTATGTGGCTATGGTTACGCGCCTTATCATTTCAACTCAATGCCAATGTATAGGTGGAAACACTTTATAGAATTGCACGAAGAGAATAAGGACTCCAAAATGATACTTAATACTTACCTCAGGAAAAATCCAGAATTGAATTTGATCAGCTGTTAATGGATCACACCGTCCACCACTTTATGCAATACTAGCATCGTAATTATTAGTCCGAAAAAGACGATCATAACTCACGTTTAAAAATATGACGTAGCCAAAGCGAAAACGGTTGGCATAAAAAAAGGGGAAGATAAATCTTCCCCTTTTTATTTTGAACGTTTTAATTATGCTTTGATCTTTCTTGATAGATCTATTAACAACGGTGTTGCAATACATAGTGATGAGTATGTTCCAACTCCAACACCGATCATCAAAGCAAAAATAAATCCTTTGATCGCAGCTCCACCAAGAATAAAGATGATCAACAATACGATAAATGTCGTCATCGATGTATTGATCGTTCTTGAAAGTGTTGAGTTCAACGAGTTGTTGATCTGCTCACCGTGAGACAAATGCTTATGTAGATTCAAGTTCTCACGAATACGGTCATACACGATCACCGTATCGTTGATCGAATATCCTATCACGGTAAGGATAGCAGCGATAAATGCCTGATCAACGTCCATATTGAACGGTAAGATACCATGGAAAATTGCAAAAGCAGATAGCACCAAGATTACGTCGTGCATCATCGCAAGAATCGCTCCCATTGAATACTGCCACTTACCGAATCTCATCAAGATATATGCAAAGATGATGATCAATGATAAGATGATCGCGATCATCGACCCCGAGATCAACTCATCAGAAACAGAAGCAGATACACTTCTTGATTCCTGGATTTCATAGGCCCCAAGCTTATCTTTAGCCTTATTCAACCCTTCCTTCAACTTCTCAGTAACTTCATTACCTGCTGTTTCATCAGCCAATTTGTAGTTTGTAATGATCTCAACGAAGTAATTATTTGATTTCGTTTTAGCATCGATCGAAGCAATTTTACCATTCTCAACAAAAACTGTTGACAATTGGTCTTTCAAATAATTCAATTCACTACCCGCAGCATTTTCGAATTTAACTCCGAATGTACGACCACCAGAGAATTCAACACTTGGATTAAGTCCTTTTGTCAACAATGAGATCAATCCTCCAGCTACAAGCACACCTGAAATTACATAGTACAACTTTCTTTTTCCAACCCAATCAAAGGTGAAACCTTTGAATGCATTTTGAGTCATTTTGTTTCCGAAGTCAATGTTCATCCCTTTTGACAACATCCATTCCATGATCAATCTAGAGATCACAAGAGCAGCGAAAACTGATGTAAAAATACCAATGATCAATGTGGTAGCGAATGACTCGATTGGCCCAGAACCAAAAATCTTAAGTACGATCGCCGTTAATAAAGTGGTAACGTTCGCATCGATGATGGAAGATAGGGCCTTACTGAATCCTTCAGAAACTGCAGATGCAACATCCTTCCCAGCAGCCTGTTCTTCACGAATCCTTTCAAAAACAAGTACGTTCGCATCAACCGCCATACCGATCGTTAACACGATACCCGCAATACCTGCCAAAGTAAGAACCGCTCCGAAAGAAGCAAGTGATCCAAAAATGAATAGAATGTTTGCAAAAAGAGCAATATCCGCAATGATACCTGCCTTCCCATAATAAAAGAACATGTAAAGGAAAACTACAATAAATGCAATAGCAAATGAGATTAATCCAGCACGGATATTCTCCGCTCCGATGGTAGGACCAACTTTAGTCTGCTCTTTGATCACACACGGTGCAGGAAGTGCTCCACCGTTCAATAGACCTGCAAGGTCTTTTGCATCATCGATCGTGAATGAACCTGAGATTTGAGTGTTTCCTCCTGTTATGGCATTGATCACTCTTGGAGCACTATATACAACATCATCCATTGTAATTGCAACGATACGATCAACATTATCAGAAGTCATCATTGCCCATTTATCAGCACCTTCTTCAGTCATTGAAAGATCAACAGTGATCTTTCCATTAGTCTGATCATAACCTGTAGAAGCAGTTTTAATGTCCTTACCTCCTACTTTTGCTTTACCAGTTTCAGGAACTCTTACCGCATACAGCATGTACGCTTTTTCCTTCGATTTCGTATCGATATTCTCTAGGTCAGCAGACCACATAAACTTAAGGTCTTCTGGGAAAATTGGTATAATATCAGATCTGTTCAGAATTGCATCAACAGCACTTTTGTCCTCAGGAGAAACAAATCCTAAAGCATAATTACCAGCACTCTTCACGTAATCAGCTAATCCTTTTTGAGAACCTCCAAGGTCAGATAAAGCAGAAAGAGAAGCCGGCTTCAAAGTATCAGTAGAGTCTGCAGGAGCCAAATCTTCTGATTTAACCTCTTTTTGTCTTGAAGTCATTGTAGCTTGTTGCCACTGATTAGCGATCTCAGTTGGGAAATACGTTTCAAAGAACTGAAGATTCGCAGTCGACTGCAATTTAGCAGCAACCGTTGCCTCATCCTGAACACCAGGAAGTTCAATATAAAGTCTGTTATTCGCAGGGTCTTTCTGAATATTAGGCTGAGCAACACCGAACTGGTTGATACGACGATTCATGATCTGTTCAACACCATCCATTGATGAAGAAGCGATCTTTCTCAAGAAATCTTCTACATCGTCATCTGATGACTTCATTCCAAGTCCTTCGATTTCTGTTGTTGACAACAATCTCACCAATGGCTCCCCATTGTTCATTTTCTTGTTCTCTTCTCTGAACAATGTAATGAAGTCTCCTCCCTTCGAAGTATAAATGCTATATGCGCTTTCAAATGGCTTCTTGAATTGAAGATCTCTCGGATTTCTTGCAAAACTCTTCACCAATTCAGGAATAGAGATTTCCAATGTTACACTCATCCCTCCAACAAGGTCAAGACCAAACGCCAAACTTCTCTTTTTCACTTCAGAGAATGTCGAACCGAAGATTGGGTAAACCTTTGTTTCTGATTTCTCCTTTAAGATCTGATTAACGAAAGCAGCCTTCGCCAATTCTTCCGCCTCAGGTTGAGAGAAATCTACAGTTGTGTTATTTGGCAAATAACCAATATTATCATTAGCCTCAGCTTCTTTTTTCAACTCGGCTACTCTTTCATTCGCCTCCTTGGAAGCCTTGTCTTCTACAGAGCTAGAGAACCACGTGAACGACAACTGATAAATACATACTACCGTCAGTAAGATCGTTAAAAACCAAAAAAATCCTTTATTACGCATTTGGTTACAAAAGTTAGTTTATGAATTAAGCCCGCAAATATAGAATTTACCTTCGTTAAAGTCAACTAAGTTGATATCAATTTGGACGAATATCTTCCCTCGACTGTAGAATCTGATTCGAAAGTGTACATAGGAATCTATAAAAGTTCAATAAAATCAGTCAACTGAGCGGCAAAATGATCCCAGGAATAGTTCGCTTTCGTAGCTTCGATATTCTTTTTGAAATGAGTCGTTCCTTTTGAAAAAAGCTGATCAATGGCTTGACTAATCCCTTCGGGCGAAATATTGTCAGCAACAATCCCTCCGCCTGATTCCTGTACTATTTTCGGGATTGCTCCAACTGGAGTAACAACAACTGGAACGTTAAGAAAAAATGAGACTGCGGTTACGCCGCTTTGCGTTGCAGAGCGATAAGGCAAGACACAAATATCCGTAGCTGAAAAGTACAGCGATACTTCACTGTCCTTGATGTATCTGTTGAAAAAATGAATATCCTCCTTTCTTTTGCAAGCGGTGATTTTATTTATAAGCTCATTTTCGTTACCATATACTTCACCCGCAATAACCAATTGATAATCTTCTCCTAAAAGTTCAAAGGCATCAATTAGTAAGTCCAAACCTTTATAATTCCTGATCAATCCAAAAAAAAGAAGTGTTTTCTTGTTTTTATCCAGACCCAATTCAATTCGTGCCTCTTCCTGATCTTTCAATGTTCCAAAATGATCATACCATGGATGTTCGAGCTGCAGGATCTTGGCCTCAGGAATAAACTGTTTGATCTCCTCACTGATCTTCTCTGACATCACCACATAACCATCATATTGACCTATGAATTTATTGATCATCCACTTGTCAAAGAATCGCTTTTCATGCGGAAAGAGATTATGCACCAAAAGAACCTTTTTCGTATGCTTCCCTGCTGCTTTCGCAAGAGATCTGTTCAACCATCCAAAGAAGCTCATCCAATGATTTACGATCAACACTTCAGGTTGAAACTTTTTTATTTTCCGAACCCCGTTGGTATATGTAAAAGCATTCAATCCATCCAATATTCTATCGGCTTTAACATCTTCGACGGCATCGCCATCCTCTACCATCTGGGTTTTACCCGGAAATAAAAGCTTTGGATATTGATTTCTAAAAGTAAACGCTTTAACCTCAGCCGTTGACTGCAGTGCTCGAAATAATCTTGAACTGAATTGTGCAATTCCTCCTCTGAAAGGGTAAAAAGAAGAAAAAATGGCAATTTTCATGAGCGAATTGTTGTCAGAATTATTCGAAACCATAGTCAATCGCTTCCATCATCAATTCGTCGCCATTCGACACATTTAGTGTATCAAAACCATTAATGTAAAGGTCTTTCTGATATTTCCAGATCAAACCAACACCTTTCGCATAAGTTTCATGTTTCGACTTAAACCTCACAAGATTCAATTCATAATCTTGTTCAACTCGAACTGTTGAATCAAACGACATTCCTTGAATGGAGTATGGTTCATCTATCCATCCATAATAGCACATGATCGGATCTTCAGTATTGAACGCATTGATATCCCACTCCTTATAAATGGTTGGCGACAACACCAATTTGATCTTTCTTTGATTCTCCTCTACAAGCTCTGCTCTGCGATCTGTAATGATCGTCGTCCAAATATCTTTTAAGGTCCATGGTAAAAATGAATTATCTCTGACATACCGGAGATATTTCCGTGCTATCCTTCCCTCATTGTCAATTACAGTGTCTCCGATAACAGCTTTTAATTCGTATCGCAGCGTATCGTGCAAAATACTACCTCCAGCATCATGTCTTACCTCCATGACCTTATAGGTAATATAACGACCAGGAGTTAGATCAAAGTAATCATAATTGAAATCAACTACAGGTGTTTCCTTCTTGCAAGAAGGAAGAAATAGAATTGTAAGAAGCGATAATATGTAGATGAACCTGATTTTCACAAGACTAAGATACGGAAAATCACTCATTCGGATTAATTCCTTTTTCTTTCATCTGTTTCATCTTTTCTTCGAGTTCTTTTCCTTCAAGTTTACGTCCGTAATAATAGTAGGCTTTGCCGGTTTCTTTTCCCGTTTCATCATAGGCGAAACACCAGCCATGTCGAACTCCATTCTTATATCGTTCAAGCATCATTTTCTTTCCACTCAGATGATAGTATTCCCAAACCCCAACTTTCTTGTCATTTTGATAGGTCCCCTTCATTTTTACTCCACCAATATCAAAATAGTCTATCGTTTCGCCATGTAGCTTTCCTTCAGAATAATTAAAAATGGTAGCGATCATTCTGGATTTATCGTTTATATCATCTGGAACATAATAAACTACTTTTTTTCCATCGAGCAGATCATTCTTGTACGTTTCTGTATTACTCAACCTCCCTGAAGGAAGAAAATTCAGCCAAATAGAATCCTTTTTCATGTCTCGATAAATACCGTGACTCATCAAGTTTCCGTTCTCATGGTAATAGTAAGCGACGGATCTAGTCGAATTCGCATCGTGTTTTATAACCGCTTTTACTTTGGTTGACTCATAGAAATAGGTAAATGTTCCAACCGGTTTATCATCTTTGAATTGTCCTTTATATTGATAAACCCTGCTATTCGGATAGGTTTTTGCCCACGCACCCTGTTTTCTGCCTTTGGCATCAACCTGATTCACCTCCTGTCCGGACGCAACGAATGACAACAACAGAAAACCAATTAAAAACCTTATCATATCAATAAATCTGAAAATTCCTTTAAACTCTTTACATACAAGTCGGCATTGCTTGTATCCGATTCTTCATTTGTAACCTTGACCGTCCTCATTCCAAGATTCTTGCCAAATTCGATATCAGAATCAGAATCACCCACCATCACTGATCTTGAGAAATCAATTTCCGGAAAATCTAGTTTCGCCTTCAGGGCCATACCTGATCCTGGCTTTCTCATGTTAGAATTCTCAATCGCAAGCTGCGGAGCAAAATAACAATGATCAATTTTTCCACCCACCATCCGAACGCCATCGAGCATATAACTATGTACATCCAATAGGTTACTCTCAGTCATAACCCCTTTCCCAATTCCTTGCTGATTGGTCACAACAAATATTCTTGAAAAGATATTATTGAACTGTACAATTGCCTCGGGAACACCCGAGATAAAGCTGAATTCTTCACGGTTCTTCACATAATCCCCCATCAACCTTACATTGATGACGCCGTCACGATCCAGAAATAAGGTCCAGGAATGATCTATACCCCAAAGCATTAATCCAATGTTTTCTCAATAAGATAAACGTTTCTGGTCGAAGAATTTCTGCCTATCAATTCGGCAATGAAACCAGCCAGAAAAAACTGAACCCCCATGATCATTGCAGATAATGCAATGTAAAATTCTGTGCGCTGAGCGATCAATTTTGCCGAACGATCAAAAAAGAGCTTATCGATCCCAATGTAGAAACTGAATCCGAAACCTACAATGAACATTAAAGTTCCAATGGCACCAAATAGATGCATAGGTTTCTTCCCAAATTTCCCCATAAAAACAACTGTCAAAAGATCAAGAGGGCCATTTAAAAATCTGTTCAGACCAAATTTGGTCTTTCCATATTTTCTCGCCTGATGGATTACCACCTTCTCTCCGATCTTGTTGAACCCTGCAAACTTGGCAAGAGGTGGAATATATCTATGCATATCTCCATAAATCTCAATACTCTTGACCACCACGTTTTTATAGGCCTTCAATCCGCAATTAAAATCATGCAGATGAATCCCTGTCAGCCTTCTCGCCGCCCAATTGTATAGTTTTGTTGGAATTGTCTTAGTGATCGGATCATAACGTTTCTTTTTCCATCCGGAAACCACATCGTAATCCTTTTCCATGATCATTCGATACAATTCAGGTATTTCATCAGGCGAATCTTGCAAGTCAGCGTCCATCGTGATCACCACGTCTCCATTTGCTATCTCGAATCCTTTTTGCAAAGCAGCTGATTTCCCGTAATTGCGTTGGAATTTGATCCCTTTCACATTATGATCACCCTCATGTAGCTCTTGGATCACTCCCCAAGATCCATCCTTACTTCCGTCATCAATGAACACAACTTCATAAGAAAATGAGTTTTCATCCATAACCCTTTTGATCCATGCATGAAGTTCAGGAAGTGACTCCACTTCATTAAACAAAGGGACAACAACAGATATGTCTACTTTTTTTGAAATACTCATTGAACAAAGATAATCATTGAACAAAACTGATTACGGCTGATTCAAGAAAGAGTTACTCTCGGATGATCTTAAACACCTCTTCCCCTATTTTCAAGAGATAAATACCTGCATTAAGATGACCTAGATCTAGCTTAATTGAACTGGACTCAAACAGATAATTATTGAGGATCTTTCCATTGAGATCCATCAGTATCCCTTGATTGCTTTGGACATTTTCTATGTACAGTGAATTACCGAACGGATTGGGGTACAACTTAATCTCCTCCTTCGCATCATCTGTAAGATCAAGCACTGAAGCATTGGAAATGAAGAAGTGATCAATTCCAGCCTCTGTTATATTCACATCAGGATCCAAATCAGATGTTCTGAAAATCACTTGCATGCTGGAAGTGATAGGCAAATAATCACTTAGTCGAATACTATGCGTGATCCACTGACCCCATTCATCCATATTATTCCCAAGGATTAGAATGGGTGCTGCTACAAAACCATTCGT
>ENA-UPTJ01000165-UPTJ01000165.1-marine-metagenome-genome-assembly--contig:-NODE-165-length-42710-cov-8.413293_pt1 | contig 42710 bp, 56 predicted proteins | sample MGYA00238168_ERZ767080 | MGnify/ENA primary metagenome ERZ767080 (study PRJEB28935, sample SAMN06266237) | marine metagenome | isolation source: Columbia River Estuary | place: USA:Columbia River Estuary... | reverse complement strand
AAGGTGATACAGGTAATATGGGTAATACAGGTCCTACCGGACCTAAAGGTGATACCGGTGATATCGGTGGTACAGGTCATACAGGTCCTACCGGACCTAAAGGTGATACTGGTAGTACAAATAATTTATTAACGAGTAATAAATTTAGAATAAAAACACAATTAAATAATGCTCTTAATTTTTTGATATCAGATGAAGGAAAAACACATATTATTAGATTACAACCAGATAAAGATAATGGAAATAATTTTACTATACCAAATTCAATATGGTTAAATAGAGAATCAATTAGAATATTAATTGATAAAGAAGATCCAGCAGATACTTGGAATCCTCTAAGTTTATTTACATTATTAAATAATAATAGTACAAATCCAGTTGCAGAACTTAAAATATTACAAGGTGAATTTATTACTTTAAAAGGGATTCTTACTACTTCTAATCAATATAAATTTGAATGGTATACTTAATTTTTCTGTACTAGTTAATAAAACATGGCTTCAACTACTAAAACTCCCTTAGTACTAATAACTGAAGATCTACTAACAAAATATTCTGCTTCAAATCTTCCTCCTCCTCATGCTCCTACTATTCATTCTGTCGTAAATGGAACGGATGCATCTGCTTATGATCTTTTTACAGTTCCTGATGCGGCTAACAATGTAACAAATGCAGATTATGTTAGGACTGATCAAATTTTAGTTATTAAAGATACTGGAGGAGGAACAGCTAGTCAAATATTTTCTAATATATTTTTTGATATTACACGTGTTGGAAATTCAGCTGCTAATCCGCCATATCCCGACTTAGTTAATGGAGATCAAATTGTAGTTTTAAATGGGAATCCTCCATTGAATGGAGGAAATTTAACAGTTAATGATGCTACTTTGAATGGTCCTGGTGGTGGACCTGTACAAATTGGAGTAGTTGCTCCTGGAGAAACAGTACGTTTTCTTTTCTATGCGTCTCCTGGGGACAGTCCTGGGGGATATACTACTCCTTCCGGATGGTTAAGAGTAACATAAATATTACAATAAATTTTAAATTAAATTAATAATCGTATAAAAAGAACAATTCTTAAATAATAAGGAATGCCAGGTGGACTAATTCAATTAGTTAATAAAGGTGCTCAAGATCAATTAATTACTGGATCGCCATCTTTTACACATTTCAAATCTATGTATAAACGTCATACAGAATTTGCTATGGAACATTTTATTTTAAATTTTAGAGGTGTAAATTTAGATTTACAACAACAACAACCTAAAATTTTAAGAGCTAAAGTTGATAGAAATGCTCAATTATTACACGATTGTTATATTCATTTAAATATTCCTAATATATATTCACCTGTTGTACCACAAAATACTCCTCAACAAAGTGCTTTGGGATATGAATTTCAATGGATTCCAAATTTAGGATATAATATGATACGTAATGTATCTTTATTAATTAATGGTACAGCTGTTGTAACACATACAGGTGAATGGCTAAAATTATATTCATATTTAACACATAATGCAAATAAAAGAAAAATAATTGATCGTATGGTAGGTAATACAATTGAATTAACAAATCCTGCATATGCTTATGGAAAATTTAATCAATATCCTCATTCTATATCTACTTTAAATACAGATGCTAATCCATCTATATTAGGAAGAGAATTGATTATTCCTTTACATTTTTGGTTTTGTGAAGATATTGGTTCGGCATTACCATTAGTAGCATTACAATATTCTGAAGTTGAAATTGTTATTGAATTACGTAATATATATGAATTATTTACAATTATAGATACAACAAGAACAAGTCCAACATATAAACAAAGAATTAGAGCTGATCCTACAAGACCTGAACATTCAATGGATAAATTCTTAAGTCCTCCTGATTGGCAAGGTAATCCTGAAAATACATCTTTAGTTTCATGGTCTCTTCAACCTTATATTCAAGCTAATTATATATTTGTATCAGATACTGAAATGGCTCATTTAGCTAAAGGTGATAATACATTTATGATTAAACAATTAAGACCTGTATCAAGATTAAATATTAGTGGTCCTGCAAATGATATTGAATTAACTATGGTAAATTTATGTACAAGATTAGTATGGACAACACAAAGAACTGATGTTTTTGCAAATAATGGATTTGATAATTATACAAATTTCTTACAACCTTATTTACCTACATTAAATAATTCACAATTTACTCCAATAACAAAAATTTATTCTTCAGGTTTGGAACAAGGTACAAATGTATCACAAAAAGATTGTTTAGTTGATGCTACATTAATATTTGATGGCGCTAATCGTGAACAAACTAAAACTAAATCATTCTATGATTTATTACAAAATTACAAACATCATTCAGGTAATCCTTTAGATGGTATTTATTCATATTCATTTGCATTAGAACATAATACTAAACAACCTTCAGGACATGTGAATGGTTCTATGTTTAACAAAACATTATTAAGAGTGTCCACACAGCAACCTCCTATAGCAACGACGGTATCTTCGAATCAATTATGTGTACTGAAGTCAACGGCATTAAATAAAAATCCCACTATAATTAGAAACCCGAATGCGAGAGATAACCTCGGTAATTTAATATATAATCCTGACGAAGTAGTAACAATAATACAAAAAAACCAAGGCGATATATCAGAATATAATTATAATATTATGGTTCATATAGAATCTTATAATTTTTTAAGAATTATGCATGGAATTGCCAATGTAGTATTCTCATCTTAAAATAATAGAGGATGTTATCATTCGGTGGAACTGGAAAAAAAGAAAATGAGCGTGGTATTACTATTATTAAAGCATCTTATGGTATACAAGGTAATTTCACCGATGTTACTCAAGAAGTACAGGGTTTAGTACAAAACGGCGAATTGAATTTTCTTGTGAGTGCTCAACAATTAGGTATATTAGATCCTGCTCCAGGTGTACAAAAAGAACTACAAATTCAACATACAATTAATAAAGGAAAAAAGAATTTGTTAAATGTTCAAGATAATCAACAAGTTCTTTTATCTGCTCCTGATGTTCCAGTAGATAAGAAATCGGAATCATTAACATATGGAATATGGAAAGCTTTAACATTCGCACTTGGTGTTTTTATTATTGGTGTTTTGGCATTAGATTCAAAATTTGTAGGTGATAAGATATTTGGTAGTCCGATTATTGGATATTTATTTCTTGCTTTAACACTCGGAACATTTGGAGCATTTTATCCTGGAATGTTACTAGTAATAGTTATTATAGCAGCATTTTGGAAATCATAAAAAAAGTAATTATTTAATTTAAATTAGGCCACCTTTAGATCGCCAAAATCCGAGAAATTCTTCGGATTCCACGTGGTATACTCTTCCTGTCTTTTCACCGACAAGAAAAGTTTCACCATCAAATTCCTTTTCATCTAAATCTTCATCTTCGTCCTTAGAAGGACCGGTAAAATAATCATCTGATGAGTTTGTATAAATTCCAACTTTATCAGTTGATTTTAGTTCGTTCTCCATTTTATGAAGTTCCTTTAAACTAAGGGATTGAACTAGGGTCCGCGCCGGAGCGCCACCACCACCTCCTCCTCCACTCAGAGTTTGAAGAAAGTTTTCCATGTGGACCTTTACATTATGTGCCTTATAGGCATCAGGACTCATCGAGTTTACATACTCCTTAAATTCATTTGGTGAGTTTTCGGCAAACATGTCGCCAAACACTTCCTTTAGAGAATCTTTGATTTTATCACCGATACGAGGAAGATTTAATTTCTTCTTCTCTTCTTTAGATTCCTCCTTTGATTCTAGTTTACTAATTTGCTCTTCCAATTTCTCAATTTTCTTAGATTTAGCATCTGGCTTCATTTTCTTTGAATTCTTTACTGCTTCCAATTCTGCTTTCTTCAAATCTAGTTTACTAGTTGGCTGTTCGCTTAGAACTTCCTTGCTAATAGGTTTAGATTGAATCATCTTCATTAGATCTGCATTTTGATTTTGCAGAATATCAAATTTAGAACTTAGATCGCTAAATCCAGCAGTTAGAGCATCAATAATCTTTTGATTTGCGGCCATTTTTTACTTCTTGTAATTTTAGATTAAGAAACAAAGAAAAAAATCCGTTTTTGAAAATTACGGTAAAATGTCTAATTACGTAGTAAGCTGATCTGGTTTGTTTACTAGGTTAAATTTTACTTTCTCGCGCCGTAGCCACAACTCATAATCTGCCATACTAGACATTTTAGTTGTTTGTGCTGATAGAATTATTTATAATAATAAAATCCGTTTTTGCGTATATACTAAAATTTAAATCTTAATTTGAATAGAATAAAATGAGTGAATTTGCAAAAACTCAATTACGTGAACATTTAGCTTCATTATTAATTCCGTGTATAAGTCAAGGATTTTGGAGTGTTCAAGAAACTGCTACAAAATTATGTGAAAAAAATAATCAACCTAATGAAATTCTAAGAACATTTCAAAATATGGTAACTAAAATTCCTGAATGGTCAGAACAAACTCTTTTAGATGAAGTTGACAGAATTATTAAAACTTCTAAATGTACTTATATTGATGATCTGTTATTGGGTGTTTTCTTAGCATATATGAAATCATTTGCTGCTTTACAATATAAAGGTCAATCAAGTCAAATTAAAGTTGAATTTGAAAGACCTAATGTAAGTAAATTTATTCATGAATTATATAAACATTCAGCAAGAAAATTATGGCAAGTAGCATATTTGTTTAAGGTTTCTGGTACAACAACAGAACAACAAGCTAAAAATAGAAATGAAATTGAAGTAGTAATTTATAAATGTATGGATGATGTCATAAGAACTTTTTTGCCGTGGGAAGTTATTGCAAAATCTTATTTTACTGAACCTTTACCTGAACCTGAAGAACCTCCTAAATCTAAATCTGTAATATTTGAAGATATGGAAGATGATATTGAAGAAGAATCTGAATCTGAAGATGAATCTTTACCTGGAATTAATTTGACTGAAGAAGATGATAAAGTATCAATAACAGATTTGGATGAACAAAAACCTCCGACAATTGAATTACCAGTAATGGTAGAAGAAGTTGAAAAGAATCCTCTTGATGAAATTGATTCAAAAGTTGAAGAAACAAATGATGAAACTCTCGTTCTAAGTTTATAAATTTAGTATATTTAATTAATCAAAATGATGATTGTATATGTTGCGATTGGCGTATCATTAATAACTTTCATAATTTATGCTTTGGATCGTAGATCTAAACAAGAACCTTTGGATTGGTTTGTAGCAACAAAATTAAGTTTTTTTGGTGGATTAATTGCAAGTGGAGTAGCTTATGTAAGTACTTCATCTACAACTGATTTAAAAGATCTTGTTAGTGAAATTAAACCTGAAATTCCTATAGTACAAGAAATGTTTGTTGGTGTACCATCATTTTAATCTTTATTAAAAATATAAGAGAATGAAATTATTTTGGACTTTAGTTTTAATAGTATCATTAATTTTATTAGCATATAATATTTATAATATTGTTATCGGAGTTAAAAATAATTCACAATGGTATTTTATTTTATTATCTTCAATAGGTGTATTAGCAGGATTAAATTCAACTAATTCATCAATCAAAAATTTATTTAGTGTTTAATCTTCTCATTCATTTCTGAATTGAATTTCTTTATTAATCATAATAGATTCATATCTCTTTTTTTCAGATTCTTCTTTACGTCCTAAATGTTTAGTTTTTTTCCAAGAACCTTCTAAACCAGATCCAGGAATTGGCGTATCTTCTCCCCACATTCTTTTACAATATAGATCACGACATATAAAACAAAATATAGGTCTTGATTTTGGTGATTTGCCATCTCTGACATCTTTAGGATGTTTACGCTTATAATAAACTTTTTGATATGGTTCACCTTCCATTCTAAATTTTAAATATATTTTTTATATTACATAAATATTTATTTATTCGTTTTTAAATTTATTATACATCAATAATTAATATATGTTCATTTAAAGGTATATCCAAAACAATAAATTCCGTGAACATAGGAATTTCTTTTTTAGGTATAGCTGTATCTTTTGAAAATCTTGCAATAGCTTTATACAAATCAAATCCAAAATATCTATCTAATTTAGGATTTTGTTTATGAAATAAAACATTTGTATTATCAGGTAAAGTTAACCATCTCATAAACATTTTAAATAATTTTTGTTCTTGATATTCATCATATTTAGGACCCATAGGAAACAAATCCCAAAATAATGAAGTAGCTAATCTAACTAAATCAAATGAATAATTAGGTTTTATAATAGGATATTTATCTTTATAAAAAGGTTCACAATTATATTGTCCACCTGCTTCTTCTTCAGCAGCAAATTGATCACTCATAAATAATCTTGGTTCTTTCATTGTAGGTAATTTAACATATCCAATACCTCTATCAAAATCAATAATTTTTATTAAATATCCATAAGTAGGAACTTTATATTTTATAGAATTATGCATATAATAAAAATATTCCTTGGTTGTAGATTGAAACATAATATTATTTCCATGTAAATCATTATGAATAAAACCAAAACTTCTTTGAGCGTATGCTAAAGCAAAAATAACTTGAATTAACCATACATATTGTTTATGAGGATCAGGATAACTAGTAAATAAATCATATAATGTTCCATCTAATTTTTCCATAATCGTTAATTGGACAGGAACATTTTTAAATAATGCCCATACAAATGAATCATCTTCTTCCTCTTCTTCTTCATCATCTTCTTCTAAATCTTCATCAGAAAATGTACTTATAGATTCAATATCAAAAATATAAGATGTAGATATACTTGAAGATGTATCATCATCTTTAACTTCTATATTTTCATCATTAAAAATAGGTTTAAATTCTTCAGATTTTAAAATAGGTTCACATACTTCTGAAATTTTAATTTCTTCAAAATCATCTAAAATAATTTCTTCATCTAAAAATTTCAATACATTTTTTGATGATTTAGTTAAATTTAAATTTGATGAATATCCATCTTTGAAATTTAATGTGAATGTTTTACCAATATTTTTAGAAAACCAAGGTCTTTCAGATAATTCTTCATAATCATCTGAAATATTTAATTTGAATTCATTTGATATGCCTGAAAATACACCAAATACTTTAGGAAAATGTTGACATCCTGATAATGATAATACTGAAGATAATAAAGAACCTACATAAGCAGCATTATTATAATTTTGTAATTTAGATTGGGATTTTTGGGCATTTGCGTTTAAAAGAGGTAATTCAATAGATTGTAATTCACCTTTCATATATTTATATGGGTTCAAAAGCATAGTAATTTTAGGATGTACATTAAATTCTTCACCTAAAGAATTTTTTAAAATATTATTAGTTATTGATTGTATATTAGAATTAAATTTTATTCCATAATTTACAGGATTATCTAAAATTTCAGTTTTAAATAATTGTTCAATAGGAGGAAAAAAAGGTTGAAGTTTATGAATATCAAATACTGAATTGAATTTCAAAGAATATTTTGATAATTGTAAATTTATAGGTTTAATATCTAAAGAATGATGGTTTTTTCGTTTCATTTCTTATATTCATTTGTATACTAATAAATAAGGAAAGTTTGCGCACAAGATGAATTTCCAAATTAGGAAATTTGAAATGCAAACTATTGTTGATAGATGCGAAATAGATTCAAGAAAATCACCTATGATAGTATTAATTGGAAAGAAAGATACAGGAAAATCTTTTTTAGTTAAAGATATTTTGGCAAATACAAAAGATTGTTTTCCTGTTGGCACGGTAATTTCAGGAACAGAAGTTGCGAATCCTTTTTTTCAAGAAATGGTTCCTTCTAAATTAATTCATGATAAATACAAACCTGATATTGTAATGAATGCTATCAAAAGACAATTAGCTGTAAAACAACAACGTAATAATGAAAAAAAAAGAGGAGGAAATTCTAATGTTGATCCTCGTGCATTCTTAATTTTAGATGATTGTTTATATGATAAATCATGGATTAATGAAGAATCTACTCGTTATATTTTCATGAATGGTCGTCATATTGATATGGTAACTTTAATTACTATGCAATATCCTCTTGGTGTACCGCCAAATTTAAGAACAAATATAGATTTTGTTTTCATTTTACGAGAAAATAATATTTCCAATCGTAAAAGAATTTATGATAATTATGCAGGTATGTTTCCAACATTTGATATGTTTTGTCAATTTATGGATCAATGTACAGAAAAATATGAATGCTTAGTTATTGCTAATGGCGTACAATCAAATAAATTAGATGATCAAGTATTTTGGTATAAAGCTTCAGATCATCCTGGATTTAAATTATGTGATGATTCATTATGGCAAGGTAATCAATCATTTAGTTCAACAATGTTGACAGGAGATGAATATGATTCATCAAAATTACAAAAGAAGTCAAGTACACCTGTATGGGTAAAGAAACAAGGTTAAGAGCGTCTAGAAGATTTTTTCTTTAAAGCTTTACGACGTTTTAAAGTTTTCTTTTTTAAAGATTTACGACGACGAGAACGGCCACCTTTTTTACCAAATGCTTCTGCAGGTGTCGGATCTTTTTCAGAAGAAGGGACAAAAGGTTTAGCATCTGCATTTAATTTCGTTTCTTCAAGAGCTTTTTCTGCTACTTCTCTTGAAGTTAAAGCACCTTTAATATTCGCTTCTATTTCTTTCACTTTTTTAGGTTGACGATTATCCATTCTTTTTATTATATTACTCGCGAATTCCTCCTTCGGCAGGATGGACAGGTGAATCTTCAAGAACTTTACGAATTTCTGAGAGATCAACTTCACCTTTATCTGCAAGCGCTTGTTTACGTTTCGCATTATCTTTTCTTTGTTCTTCCATCTTTTCTTTCTTACGTTCTTCGAAAAATATATCTTTATTCACTTCATTTTCTTTGTATTTACGCATGAGTTCATTCAATTCTTTTTCGGCATATTCAACATCAGGCATAATATGTTCAGAAGGATCCCAAGGTAGCCAGCATCCAACTTTACCAAGGTAAAGGTTATCTCTGGGATATTTACGTTGAAGAACTTTACAGAACATTTGAGCTTCTTCTAGATTGGCAAATACACGACGAATTTTTACGCCACGTACATTCGTGCGGAATTTAACTTTTTCAGTGAATTCCGTATCCAAATCTTTTTCATTCTTTAGAAGAAAAACTTGGTATTGTTCCATAATATCGGTTTTTTTAATATCATCATTATGGATTTTCGCGAATTCTTGCATATCTTTTAGAAGATCATCAATTTTAAGAGAATATTTCTTTGATAGGAAATCCATGAATTTTTCCATACCTTTAACTTTCCAATCATAATCTAGCCATTGAATGAATTTTTCATTTAGAAAAGCATTTTTTTGTTTAATTACTTTTTCAGGTGAAATAAAAGATACAATTCCATAACGTTGAGTAGGAATTTCAGTATCTTCTTCTAGATAATCAATCGTTTTACCTTCATCATCATACACATCAAAATTTTCTTCGGACATTTGTTTTTATTATACATAAGATTTAAATATTAAAATTCTTAACGACGTCCACCTCTAGGTTCTCTAGGAGGAACACCTAAAGCTTTTTGAATTTGATCTTTTATTGATTTAGCTAATTCAGGATCTGGGATTTTCTTTAAATCTGCTCCTACCATAGATTGAACTCTATTCCATGTTTGTATTGGGTCAGGAACATCAGATGATTGAGCACCTAAGTCAGCTTTAACAGCTCTAGCAACACTATCTACAGATTGTCCTGAATTTTTTACTTCTTTACTTAATTGTTTAATTAGTTCAGGAATAGTAGTTAAATAAGAATCGCATCTTACGGCAATTAAGAGATATAATCTTGTTAAAGCATTTATACCTGCAAATGTATATGCAAATCCTTTCCCTACATCACTTTCACCAAAATTAGTTAGATATATTTCACCAACTAAACCCAATAATAAAATAGTAATTGAACCAAATAAACCAAAATTAGATTGATAAGGTCTATAAAAAGTTATAGAAATTAGAAGATATACAACCACTAAGGAATTAATTAAAATAGATGCTATTTGCATTGGTAAATAAGAATTATCCTGTTTATTGATTTCTTGTTCAATATAAAGAACTTGTAAAGCTAATCCAACTCCAATTAAAATTACACCAAACGCTGTAAACATCGAATACGTAAATGAAGCAGCCATATTTATCCCTTTACATTAATATTAGGAATACATTTTCCAATTCCTAAAGTTTGTTGCATCATTATAGGAGCTTTACAACCTACACAAGGACATTTTACATGTTCATGACCAAGAATATGTCCAATTTCATGACTTACCATATATTGTCTATAATCTTCTAAAGATAATTTAGATTCTTTTGAACCATTAAACCATCTATCTGAATTTAAATAAAGATATCTTCCACCTAATTCGGCACATGATAAATTTGAAGGTAATCCGCATTTCTTTTCAATAGTTTCAGGAGAAACAAGAGTAATATATATATCAGGATCTTGTGAAACAGGTTCAAAGAAATAACCTTTTTTTGACCATCCATCGGGAGAGTTTAAATAAACCATTAAATAAAAATCAAATTGTCTTTCACCTACATTAAAAATTCTATATTTTCTAATAACGTCGTCGTCAATTTTTCCCATAAACGTTTTACGGACCATTCTATTTATCCTTAACTTTTATTCCTTTCTTCATTATAAAATGGAAAAAGGTGCGGCTCCTCAAAGTTCTATGATGTCCGATGTTTTAACTCGTCTTGTAAAATACTCTTTAGAAGGTTTGGCTGTAGCTGTTGCGGCTTATCTTTTACCCGGAAAAGTACTAAAATTATCTGAAATTGCTATGATTGCCTTAGTTGCTTTAAGTACATTTGCTGTTCTTGATATTTATGCGCCTTCTGTGGGTGCTTCTGCTCGTACTGGTGCTGGTTTCGGTATTGGTGCCGGTTTAGTAGGTTTCCCTGCCTAAACTTTTAAGCTTTTAAATAATGATAAAAGAAGGTTATCTTCTTTTTTATAATATTGTTCTGTATAATCAGCCAACCATACAAGAGTTTGATTTAATCTAACATAATCATATAATCCAAACCATCTATGCTTTTGATAATCTGTCATTAATCTTTTTAATAAATTTTCAACTAAAGAAGCATTTTGTCTAAATTCTTTATTTGAAATTTCATTATCAATATAAGTAAAATCACTAAAATTCATCCTGTATTCTTCTAAAATATTATAATGTTTATCATACCATTCAACATTTCTATTACTATACTTTGAATCTTCAATTTCTTTAATAAATAATTTAAGACGTTCATATCTTGAAAACTTTTCATCTTCCATTTTTTAGATAAGATTTCAGTTTAAATATAAATTTCCATTTTTAATTAAATGGAACAAATTATAAGATATAAAGGCAAATGGTATAAAATTAATTCTTCAAAATATGAATCTGAACAACAAACATTTTCGATTGTAAATTCATTACTTAAAGATAATTTAACATCAGAAGATGCTTATATAAAATATTATGAAAATCTACGTTCTGAACATAAATTATTATATCCTGAATTTCATAAATGCAACAAGAATTCTGGATCTCATTAGTAGTTGTATTAATAATATTTTTACTCATGATTTTCTTATATAAATTTTTGTATGGTAATTATCCAGCAAGTAAATTAATTATTACTGATCCGCCGATAGAACATAATGGATTAGAACCTTCACAAGCTAAATTTATGTTTTTTTATACTACATGGTGTCCATATTGTACAAGAGCACAGAAACCATGGAGAGATTTTAAAAAACAATTGAAAGATACTCCTATGAAATATGGTAATTATACTATCATGTTTGAAGAAATTGATGCTGAAAAAGATAAAAGTAAAGCCGCCTTATATAAAATTACAGAATATCCTGTATTTAAAGTTGAAACACATAAAAAAGTTATTGAGATGAAAGGTATTCCTGACCCATTAAATTTCAATCAATTTTTAATTAGTGCATTGGGAAATAAATCTTCTACATAATTTTGATCCAATTAAAATCATTTCATTTTTTTCATCTTCTGTAAAATCAGATACACTTGATCCTTTATCATACCATAAATCAATATTATTTTTATATGAATTTTTATAATGTTCATATAAACATGATATCTTATATAATTTATATAAATATTCTAATGGTTTTAAAGATTTTAAATTTGTAATTTTTTCTTTTGTATGTATAATTGAAAAACTTAAGGCCATAGCTCTATCTTTTTCGGGAACTAAATTCAAAAGAATATTTGTTATAAATCCACCATCAACATAAACATTATTATTAATAATTTGAGGTTGAAATATGAAAGGTAAACAACATGATGCCATAATAGCTTTTAATACAGGAACATTTCCAGTAAATAATGTTGGTGTTCCTTTAGATAAATTTGATGCTGAAATATATAGAGGTATTAAAGCATCACAACATTTTTTAGATTTAATATCTATTTTAAATTCATTAAATAATTTAATTAAAATATTTTCAAATTTTGTCATTGAAAAAATACCCTTGTTATTTAAAATATTTTGGATCTTTGTAAGATCATTCATATCAACAAGTTTTTTAAAATTTGATATTTTATTATAAATTTTTTTAATTTGTTGTGGAGTTATTCCAAATGCTATTGATGTAGCAATTAACGATCCAACTGAACAACCATAAATACCTTTAGAAAAATGTTTATGTAATAGTCCAACTTCTTTTTCTAATTCTTCTAAAGCACCTATATGCATAATACCTTTTATACCACCACCACCTAAACATAAAATTTTAAATGCTTCCATTAAATAATATAAGAATAATATGTTAAGAGCTAGAGACGTATGGGATGAACAAGAAGAACATAAATTAAATAAAATGGCCGCTATGAGGCCTATAATAGCCCAAATTGAAGGGAAAATAAGACAACAAGCAATAGCAAATTCTAATGCTCCTTATATATTAACTGAAGTTCCATCATTTGTTTTTGGATATCCTTTATTTAACCATAAAGATGCTATACAATATCTTTTAAATGAATTCTTGAAAGCTGGATTTTGGGTATGGAATGTTGAAGAAAAATATCTTTTAATTTCATGGTTAAAACCTGTAAAATCTAGAGATTTAGGTAAACCTATTTTAACAACAAATTATCGTCCTCAAGTTTATGATAATATATTTATGAATAATTAGTTAATGTTCTTGCTGATGGATCTTTAGTTTCAGGTGACCAATTAGGCATCCAATAATGTTTAATTATATTTTCATTATTGGGATAATGTTTTTTAAATATATCTAAATAATATTCTTTTTCGTTAAATGATTTATACCATGGTTTTGAATTAATATTTATAACACCATCACTAAATGCTTCTTTCTTTCTTTCAAGAATTTCTTTTGGTAAATAATCTACAAATGCTTGTCTTAATAATTGTTTTTCTATCTGAATACCAGATGATCTAAGATATCCAATTGGAATATTATTATATACATATGTAACAAATTCTTTATCTAAAAATGGAGTTCTTGGTTCTAAGCCATGTGCAGTCATAGATCTATCACTTCTCAAAACATCAAACATATAAATTTCATTTAATAATTTTGTAATTTCTTGTTTAAATTCGGAATTTGATGGAGCTTTTTTCATATATAAATATCCACCAAATAATTCATCTGATCCATCACCATTAAATATAACTTTAAAATCTGTATTTTTAGAAATGTATTGTCCTAATAACCAATTACCAATACTTGCTCTTACACTCGTAATATCATAACTCTCAATATCTTTAATTACATCATCAATATTATTTGTAAAATCTTCTTCTGTACATATAATTTCATGATGTTTTGTACCTAAATAATCTGCAACTATACGAGCATATTTCAAATCTGGAGAATCTTTAATACCTATACTAAATGTATTTAATTGCTGTCCCTGTAAATGTTTTGATAAAATAGAACAAATAATACTACTATCAAGACCACCACTTAATAATGCTGCAATAGGTCTATCACTTAAGCATCTTTTCTTTACAGAATTAATTAATAATTTTCTTATTTCATACACATTTTCATAATATACATCATTAATTAAGATTTCTGGAGAAGATAAATGGAAATATTTATGATATAAAATAGGTTGATTAGGTATAATTTCCATAATTGTTCCAGGATATACCCAATCTACACTTTTTAAATTTACGAGAGGTTTTAATTCACTTGATAAATAAATTACTGATTTTTCATTTGAAATAAATAAAGGTCTTATTCCAAATGGATCTCTTGAAACATATAAAGTATTCGTTTCAATATTATAAGCAATCATAGAAAATACACCATCAATTTTTGAAGGAATATCTTTCCAATCATAATTTTCAAATAAATAAGGTAATATCCAACAATCACTTGAATTAGGTGGAGGAACTAAATTTAAATCATTTTCTAATTTCTTATGATTAAATATTTCACCATTACATAAAACATACCATTTTCCTGATATTAATGGTTGGCTTCCATATCCATTAATTCTTAAATGACTAAATTCAAACATTATATTTTTTAATAAAGTTAATGTATAGTTATCAGGACCACGATGTTGTAATTTCTTTAAACTTGTTGAAAGATCTACAATTTTTTCATTATGGAAACATGCGAAAATTCCACACATTTCTTTTTTTTAGTATAGTAATATGTAAGTAAGAACTATGCGCATAAATTTCAAAGATTCAATATATGTTTCTTTAAATGCTGCTATATTAGCTATTGTATATACTATTTTTGGTGCTTTAATTTCCTATGTATTTTATCATTTATTTGATGAAGCTAATGATATATGGAAAAAACGTTCTTTATTCTTTCAAGTTTCAGATGTAACATTTGAAGTGGTAATTATTGCTATAATAGCATTTTGGTCAGCGCGTATAATTCAATTATTACCTCCATTTTTCTCAGTACGTAAAGAATTAGATTTATTAGTTGATGGATATATTTCAGGAATATTTTTTATTTTTGCGATGTTTTTATTTTTAGATGAATTAACTGAAAAACTTAAATATTTATATGAAACCTTATTAGGTAAACATTTTACTAAATTAATGCCTCAACATGGTTCAATTGTTGATTTATCTCTTTCTTATGAACCTTTATCTAAAACGGATGTTGAAAATCAGGATAATTAAATTCTTAAAAAAATGTGTAAACATTTGAAAAAAATAATTTTAGATGGTGAAGAAGTTTGTTCTGATTGTGGAGAAATTGGATCAAGATATATTGATGAAACATCAGAATGGAATAATTATGATGATAATAAAGAGGATAAATCAAGAATTGGATTTACAACTTCTGATTTATTACCCAATTCATCATATGGTTCAATTATGTCGTTTAAAGGAATATCTTCAAATAATCATGAACTTAAAGCTTTACAAAGATTATCTACATGGTCATCAAATAATGAAAGATCATGGATAACTATATTTGAAAATATGAATTCTATATGTCATCGTAATAATTTACCTAAATCTATTTCTTTGGATGCATGTGGATTATATAAAAATTTAGAAGATGCTCAAAAAGTTCGTGGTGAAACAAGAAGAGCTTTGATGGGTGCTACCTTATATATTGCATGTCGTCAAAATGGTGCTTTAAGAACATATGAAGAAATTTCTGAAATGTTTAATGTTAATGTTAGAGCTTTATGTAAAGCAGTAGCAAGATTCAAGAAAGAAGATAATTCTGTCTTGGATACTCAATTAGCTTTATCAGAAAGATTATGTGCATCATTAAAATTAAATGATACACAAAGACAATTAATTATTGATAAATTAAATGAAATTGCTTTAAAATCAGAAGATGAATTTGAAAATTCTCCTAAAACTATTGTTGCTGGTGTTGTAGCTTTTATTATGGGTTTGAAATCTAAAACTGAGATGAAACAAGTTTCGGAAGCTTCAGGTGTTTCAGCATTAAGTATATATAAATTAGTTGGAAAAATATGAATTTTAATAAAGAAACTTAATAAGTAAGTAATGGCATTTCCATCAACAAATATAACTCTTAAACAAGTATGTGATGCTTATGGTGTAGCTTCAAATATGGCAGCGTTAAGAGGTAATCAATTTTTAGATTCTTCCAATAATTTACAAACAGTTCCTATAGCACCCAATCCAATTAGTTTAAGTATTTTTAGAGGTTCATTTCCTTTAAGAACATTGCCAGATCAACAAACACAATTTAGACCCCCTTACGCAGGGCCGAATATACTTACAGTAAGTGATATAAAATATGGTTTTAATTCTGCAACAAGTACGGTAACTTATTTTACATGTAAATTTAGTTTAAATTGGACTATGATAAATCATGACACTGTAAATGTATTAATTGAATCTCCAAATAACAATATATTATTTAGAAATGTTTTTGATATTGCAATTAATGGCCCTAATAGTAATTATCCAGTAACAGCAACACTTACAAATACAAATATTACAAATACTTTAATAATTAAACTAGGGGGTGGTTCAGGTAGTAACTTTCAATATTTTTTAAATATATTTACTTATCCAATTACATCTACTGGGATTGGAAGTGTTGTAATTTCTTAATTTGTTCATTTTGTTCTTTAATTGCTTCAATTAATAAAGCTATAATATTACCATAAGCTACAGATTTGTTTTTATCTTCTGAATCATCAGTAAAAACAACTTCTGGCAAAATATCTTCAACTTCTTGTGCAATTACACCAACATTTCTTCTGCTATCTTCCCGATCTTTTCTTGTATAATAAACTCCACGTAATTTCAAAACTTTTTCTAATGCAGAATCAATATTTATGATATTTTCTTTTACACGAATATCTGAATAAGCAGTTACATTTCCATCTGTTCTTATATCACCTTGTGCACTAATTCCTCCAGCAGTAGCTCCTGAAGAAGGTGAACCAACTGTTAATGTTCCTGTAACTATTTCATTTCCATTAAGTTGTAAATTTCCAGTAACTCCAACATTTCCATTCACTTGTAAATTTCCCGTCAATGTTTCATTTCCTGTAACAACTAAAGCAGGAAATTGTGATCCTGTAATAATACTTTCAATAACTAAATAACCATTCGTTCCAGGGGAACCATAAGTAGAATTATATTTATTCGTATAAGGGTATGTAGCATTTTGATAATTTATTATTGTTCCATTAGGACCTGTAGATGAACCATTACCACCGATACCATATAATCCACCACCACCACCATAGAATCCACCTCCTCCTCCACCACCTAATAATTGTCCGCCTGTACTTCCAGTTCCACCAGTTCCACCATTAAAAAGATATCCGAATCCGCCATAAATATTTCTTTGTGTTAGAACAGTACTAATTTTTGATCCAGCAGGTAATGTATATGTTTGAGGTATTACAAGAGTATCACTTGTTAATCCTGTAATTGTTACTAAAGAATTTCCAATTAATAATCCTAAATTTGTATTTGATTGATTAATTATTAAAGTTTGAAAATTATTACTTTGTGTATAAAAATTATCAATTTGTATTGATGCAGTTGAACCTAAAATAAATCTATATGATCCATTTAAATTTAATGTGGATATAGGTGTATTTGCTATAAATCCTGATGTATTTTGAATTTCTACTTGATTACCTTGTATTAATGGATATAAAGTTGTATTATTCGTATAATTAGAAATACCATTTCCAGTTACGCCTGTACTTCCAACCGTTGTTCCAGTAACGCCATTAGGAATTTGTATTGCAGCAGAAGTTAAATCTGTAAATATTGATTTAATAGTTGACGTTGTAAATGTAGCATTATCAAATTGTTGACTTCCAGTAATTGTTACTGTTGTTCCGGGTGGATAAGTTATAATATCTTTTTGTCCTTGTCCACTATAACCTATAGAAGGATTATTAAATGAAATAATAGTATTTTCTGACAATCTTACATTACTTGATGAAATATTTACTGATAAAAGATTAAATCCAGTTGATCCTTGTCCACCTACAATAGTAAGATTTGGAATAGTTACTGATGCAGTTGAACCTATATTATAACTTAAATATTCAACTGTTGAATTTGAATATTGTCCACCTGTTCCTCCTGTTGAAGAAGTAGCATCTTGTCCATTACCTCCGTATAAAAAAGTTGATCCACCACCACCACCACCTACAATAGCAGTTGAACCATTATAAGTTACAAATAATGCATCTCCGCCTTTAAATACACCAGTTCCACCTCCTCCATAAAACCATGATAAAGTTGTACCACTTGGAATAGGAAATTCAATTTCTTGAGCTGCCAAAGCATTAGGACCTAATCCACCTTGCCCCCATCCATAAAGTTTATAGGATGTTCCTGTAGTTGATGGTAAGAAAATTGTTCCTGAAGAACCAGTATAACCGAGACCAGTTGCATATGAATTTCCATTAAATGTAATTTGTGTTTGACCTTGAATATCTAATGTAGGTTCAGGATATGAAGGTAATGAATATGTTTGTATATTTTTATTAATACTTACTCGCTGATTTTGTGTATCAAATACTGATGTAGGTGTAGATGAATAAGGTCTTGTAATTATTAATGGAATTCCACTATTCGCAGGTGTTCCAGATTGTAAAAAAGTTGCTGTAGATGTAGTTGTTGATCTAATTAAACTTCCATTATTATCATTAAGAATTGTTGTAGGTGTATATAGTGAAGTTCCATCAAATGATAATTTAGAAGATGATGTTAATCCTGAAGAATTAAAAAATACAATTTGTCCTGTAGGACCTAAATATGAAATACTAGTACCACCACCTGATCCTGCTGGACCTGCAGGTCCTGTAACACCTCTTAAACCTTGTAATCCTTGTAAACCTTGTTGACCTTGTGGTCCAGTAATACCTATACCGGTATCTCCCTTAGGACCTTGTACACCATTAGAACCTTGTGGTCCTGTAGGTCCTGTAGGTCCTTGTATACCAGTAGCACCTTGAGCACCAGTAGGTCCTTGAGATCCTGTAGCACCGGCAGGTCCTGTTGATCCAGAACCTGTCCCACCACTAGTAGAAATTGGCGGCCATAAATTTTGATAATATAATGTATTAATAGGATTTGTCATAGATCCTACATATCTACTAAAAACTGTTCCTGTATTAGTTATTGTTTGTGATTGAATATTTGTAGAATATGTATTTCTTATAGGTAATTGAGAAGTTCCTACTTGATTAGAATAAACAATATCAAGATTTCCAATATCAGTTTTAACTTCATATCCCGAAACTCCCATTTCAATTTTAGGTAAAATTAATTGTTCTAATAAATTTGTTCCATCCAAGTTTGAAAATGGATTTGACATTCTTATTGTTATTATTAATAATAAAGATATGGATTCATTAAATTCTTCATTATTTGATAAAACTTCTAAGACACTAAGTCAACAATATACTTTGTTCCCTATACCTCAAAATGAACAAGACCTTTATAAATTCTATAAGAAAGCAGTTGCTTCATTTTGGACAACTGAAGAAATTGATTTCTCTAAAGATAAAGAAGATTGGGAAAGATTATCCAAGGATGAAAAATATTTTATTACAAATGTATTAGCATTCTTTGCTGGATCTGATGGAATAGTTCAAGAAAATCTTGTTTCTAGATTTCAACAAGATATTCAATCGCCTATTGCAAGATTATTTTATGGATTTCAAAATGCAATGGAAGGTATTCACTCAGAAACGTATTCTTTATTAATTGACCAATATGTTAAAGACCCCGAAGAAAAATCTAAATTATTTGGAGCAATTGATCAAATTCCTTGTATTCGTCAAAAAGCTATGTGGGCTTTAAAATGGATTACAAATACTGAATCTTATCCTATGCGTTTAGTAGCATTTGCATGTGTTGAAGGTATTTTCTTTAGTGGATCATTTTGTGCTATTTATTGGTTGAAAAAACGCGGTCTATTACCTGGCCTAACATTCTCAAATGAACTTATATCAAGAGATGAAGCTTTACATACTGAATTTGCTATTGCTATTTATCATAAACTTCAACCCCTAGATCCTGTAATAATTCGTAATATTATTACAGAAGCTGTATTATACGAATCTACATTTATATGTGATTCACTACCTTGTTCACTAATAGGTATGAATTCAAAAGATATGACTAATTATATACAATTTGTTGCTGATAGATTAGCTGTACAATTAGGTATACCTAAAATTTATAATGTTTCAAATCCATTTGATTTTATGGAATTAATTTCTTTAGAAGGTAAAACAAATTTCTTTGAAAAGAAAGTTGGTGAATATTCTAAACCTGGTGTTGGATTATCAAGTGAAGATATGAAAATTAAATTTGATGAAGAATTTTAACCTTGCATAAATTGACTTGGTACTACTCTAGATTTTAATTGTATTCCAGTTTTTAAATTAATAGGTGTAAATGTTCTAGGTCTAGTATTTTTATTTACAATAGAAGGTAGGAAATCAGTTAATGCTGTAGTTCTTGGTACAGGAGAATATAAATGTGTTATTAGTTTAGGTCCACCAGTAACTGCCCGTTTTTGTATAGCACTAAATTTTTGTTTTTGTATGAATTGCGAAGCATCAGGAGTAGGCATTTCTTTACGTTTAAACATAGAATGTTTATTCTCATATAAAAAGAAAATGACGACTACGTTAAATTTATCTGTGCTTGTATTAGCTACTATGGTTGCAGTTCTTGCTGGTATGGTAGGTTATATGTACTGGCAACAAAATAAAGTAATTCAAGCTGTTTCTCAATTATCTGGGTTTGTAGCTTCTCAATTCATTAAACAACCTGATCTAGAAGTTGAAGAAGAAGATTCCGAAGATGATCGTGAATCTGTAGAAGAAACTGCTACTGCTAAAGAAGAAGTTGAATCTTCACCTAAAGAAGATAAACCTACTGAAATTGTTACTGATATTGATGATTTACAAGGTAAAACTACTGTTCAACTAAAAGAACTTCTATCTAAAAAAGGTATTCCTTATGGAAAAAGAGATTCTAAATCTGTTCTTTTACAACTTTTAAAAGCATCTTCTTAAATTAATAAGGATGGAAAAATTAAATAAATTATCTCATAATCAAGAACATATTCTTGTATTTGATTGTGAGTTTTGGCATGTTTTTGATAAAATAGAAAATGTATATTATTTACCCAATCGTGATTTCTTTTTTTTACCAAGAGAAATAGCAGGATTTGTATTATCAAAAGATAATTCAGGAAATTGGAAAATACACAATAAATTTTTTGTTGCTTTGGATTGTCCTCTAAAAGATATTGCTTTGCCAATTTCAAAATTCTCAGCTGTTACATTAGATAGTGCAATAAAATTAGATCAAATTCAAGAAAGTATTGGTATGGATTGGGTGGATGCACATGAAAGTATTTTGGATTCAACACAAAAGAAATTACTTTTACAAGCTTTAAAAATTTATAAAAATGATCCTCAGATAAAAAAAGTACATCAACCCATCACATGGATAAATAAATTCATGAAATTATATTCTCAATCAACAATTATTGTTAAAGGACATGAAGATATTAATGCCTTGAAAAATTTATGTACAATAAAAAACTTTGATTATAAAGATCCTTCATTCACAGTAGATATTGCATTATGGAATAAAAAATCCAAGAAAGTTTGCGGATCTGCACAACTATTAAATACGTTCAGATGCATTTTACCAAAACTTGATAGAGAAACTAAAAAATTCTTGGAATTATTAGATTTTGATCAAGCACATAATCCTATGACGGATGCTGCTATGACCCTAATTGTTGCAATATATATTACGAGATAATATATAAGCAAAAATATTTTTAAAGTTTAATAAACTCTAAAAATATTTGATTGACTTTGATTGATTTTTTTATTTTATATTTACGCCGTCTTTACATAGTGTACTTTGAGGAAGCTTTGGAGATTTAGGTAAGATACTTCATCTTTGTCTTTTACGCGTAGTAGTTTCGCGAGTTTCGCGTCGGGTAGGATACGGCGTTTGAACGTAGGGTCAAAGCAGTTGTGTTCGCGTACATATTTAGATACGTACTTGGTTACATCCGTTTGGCTACGTTGGCTCTTGGAAGGTAGACCCATGAACGTGCATAGTTCGTCCGTTAGTAGACGGGGCTTTAGAAAAGCGTTGTTCTTGCGACGAGCTTCCCATGCAGCGCGATCTTCAGGTGAGAGCGTCGCAGGATCTACTTTGCGACGGCGTTTGGAGTCACGCATTTCACGTTTCATCGCACGTAGCGCTTCTTGGGCTTCGTGTACCGCCGCACGTAGACGGGCAGATACATCGGACGCTAGAGTGCGTAGAGATTCTTGGAGAGAACCTAGTACTACATCCGCACCGCGCGCATCTACTTCAGAAGCAGGGGCAGCTACAGCGGGGGGTTCAGATGCGGCAGGAGCAATAGCCGCCGCTTTCGTGGATTTCTTCGTCGCAGGAACGGCGGTAGCTACGGGGGTCGCGGGTTCACTTGCAGCAGCGGATTTCTTGGGTGCCATTTTGTTTACTTTAGGAGAGGAAACAGAACTGGACATTTCTAACGCGGTTATACTTTCTATAGTCAGCCCTTGTTTAAATCATTATTAGGTCAGGCGTTATAGAGAGCGGACATGATTATAAAACAAATATCAAATTTTTCTTTGAATGAACGCAAGATGTAAATTAATATACTCGTATATTGAAAAATAACAAATTCACTATTTGAAGGAAAATAATATTGATTTTTTAAGCATTTCGTTAATAAATTTATAAAGATGTGTCTAGGGTCTTTTAATTTAATTTCTAGTTCCTCAATTATAGTTTGAGTAAATCTAACTAAACTTAATCTTGAAATATATTCAAATCTAGTATAATTTACATCATCAAATCCTTGTTCTTGCATAATCTGAGATAAAATAATACATTTCGAATGAATATCATTATTTAATTTAATAGTTCCATTATAGAAATTCAGATCATATAATTCACGTAATCTCTTTCTTGTTTCTATTGTCAAAGGTTCTTTAGTATAAGGATTTGTAGGCGATTCAAATGCCCATTTAATCATAGTATCTAATCCAAACCACCACACTTTAGAATTTTCTTCAAATGCAAAATAATTGAAAGGATCTTGTTTTGACTTTTCTTCAAATGTGTATAACTCTTCATCATTATGACATACCTTTCTATTTAAGATTCCAGGACCACTTAATTTAATTCGATTGCGTATTCTATATCCTCTCCATAATGTTTGAATTTTTACGATTGAATTATAAATCTTATTTGGACATTTCCATAATTTAGGATTAATCATTTTTGAATGTTTTCCACAAAATCTTAAATTTTTTAAAGGTTTTAAATTACATTTTTCTAAAGAATTTTTATTCTTTACCGATTCACACATTATTTTATTTAATAATATATTTCTTTATTAAAAACGGATTTACATATTAGATAACCTATTAAAATTAAAAACATAAGTAACAATGTCAACTACTGCCATCGTTCCTGCTCATGAAGTACAAGTAACTGAAGTAAGTGTAAGTGAACCTAAAGTAAATAAAGCTGGTGGTAAAAGTGTACAACTTAAATATGCTGGTCAACCATTTCAACTACGTTTGCCTCGTAGTAAATTTCCTGCTGGTCTAATTTCTCGTGAAGATGCTGCGAGTGGTAATGTAAATTATTCACTAATTGCTTCTCTAAAGGGATGTGATCCGTTTGCAAAAGAACGATCAAGTGATCCTGAAATGGGACCTGTATATAATTTTATGCTAGATCTACAAGAACTTCTTGTAAATTGGGCTACTGAAAATAGTGCTAAACTATTTGGTAAGAAGCGTTCTGTTGAATCGGTGCGCGATAGCTTTAAAAATCTACTAAGTGTATCAACGGAGAAGCAAGGTGATGAATATGTTCCTAATGGAAAGTATCCGCCTTCTCTTCGTCTAAAAGTTCCTGTCTATGACGGGCGTGTAACGATGGACGCTGTAAATAGTCAGATGATTCCGTATCATCTAACCGTAGATTCGCTAAAATCTGTATTTCCGAAATACGTTGAAGCGAATCTTGTAATTAGTCCTTCTGTATATGTAATTGGACAGGGGTTTGGTGTAACCTGGGGAATTAAGTTTGCTCAAGTATTTCCACCTTCTCGTCTAACTGCAGCATCTGTATTTTCTGCAGTTGCCGATGTACCTCCCGTACCTGAAGATGATCCCGAACCTCCTCACGAAGATGATGGAGTTCGTGTACCTACGATGGCACATCTCCCTCCACAAGAAGCTTCGGCTGGTGGTGGTGGTGGCGGTCGTCGCCGCAAAGCTGCGTAATCTTAGAATCAGAGGGTTTAGAATATAAAATATACGAAGAATCAATAAAATAAGGATATTTAGAAGATTTGATTTTTTTCATTGATTTGCATTCTGCATTTAATGAAAACGATCTTTTTCTACATTCAGAGCATTCATAAATATCAGGTAAATCATTAATAATATATTCAGGTGTAATAATTTTCCCACTTAATAAAAGTAAATCTTTATTTTCTAAGGTATCTTGAAATGCTTCAGGAGTTAATAATGACCAAATAGTTTTATCCATAGATTTCCATTCAGGTTCTTGTAAAAGAGTTCCAAATGGTGTATCATAAAACCAAAGAACTTTAAATATAGAATGATCATTAGATTCGTGTTCAGCTAAACCTACACGTAATAAATTATCATCATATAACCAAAAAATATCAAGAGAATAATTTTTTGTATATGTAGAATCTAAAGCACCTCTATAAACATTCCTACCATTATAACTCCATTCTGAAGCATCATAATCTTCATCTAATTCAGTAATTTCACTAGAAATATTTTTATAAACTAAAGGATGTCTTAGAATAGAAAACATTCTTTAATGTTTAAAAACGAATTAATAATCTAATTATATTACGTAATTTAAAAAATAAGATGGAATCTATTGAAGGATGTTTTCCACCTACTATAAAAATTTACAATATTGGATTAATTGAGTTGATATTTGAAAATGTTGAAAATATATATGAAAAACAAAAGAAAATTTCAATGTATTCATCTGATATTCGTGATATTGAATTTAGTTTAGTATTTGATAATATAGAGAAAAGAAATACTTTTGCTGTACATGTCTCTTATTACACGCAAAAACAAGTAATTCGAAATCTAAGTATTTATATGTATAAAACTACAACTGAAAAAGAAGCAAGGAGATTTTATAATTTATTAATTAAATTAAAAGATTAAGTAAATGAAACTTTAACTTGAACGTTATGTTTAGAAATAGAATTCGTTGCTGAATCTGATAATTCGTGCCGTTTTTTATTTGTTGTATTTAAAGATTGTAATCTTTGTTCCATATCTTTTTGAATTTGTTCAGTATTTGTATAAATATAATCTAAAATTTCATCACTAATAATCCATTCAAAGAAATTTAATTGTCCAACTGTTGTATCCATATTTTGAAATTTAATTCTTTTATATCTACAAAAAGGATCAAACATTTTTTTAGAATAAGCTTTTAAATGAGATTTATAAGATAAATATACAATATTATATTTATTTTGTGAGTTTATGAATGATGTATTAAATTTCTTAGCATAATTTGTTACAAACCAATCAATTAATCTTAAAGATAATTTTGATTCGCCATTCAAAATACATCTAATTTTTTCAAGATTAGTAGGATTAGAATAAAATTTTTCTAATCTATGTAAAACATATTGTTCTTGGCTCTTAATTTCCTCCATTCTTGAAATAATTAATTTCTTAATGTTAAAACAACTATGAGTTTCTTAAATAATCCTTTTTTAGCTGTAATAATCTTTATTCTTTTCTTAGTTGGATTTTTTATATATTTAGATTTAGAAGGATCATTTGCGAATGGGTTCTTACACTTTGGTCCTGGAAACGATAAAGATAATACAACATATTTTATGGGAATTGAAATAAATTCATGGTCTAAAGTTTTAACTTTATATGCTTTATGTTTTTGTACTGGATTATTAAAATCTTATTATGATATGACAGTTGATACAAATATTATACAACATTTAGGAAACCCCAATGTAACATCTTTACCTTATACTAAATCTGGTGTATATGCTGTAGGATTAATAGATCCTTTAATTATGCATTCATTATGGTTATTAGAAATTTTAATTACTATTACAGTTCAATTACAATTTATTTTCCCTTTGATTTTAGGAGAATATATTGGTGATCTTCCGTATTTATTAAGCGCTCTTTCAACAAAAGAATTTACTTCATAAAAAACCAATAGTTTTAAGATTACTTCAAATTATAGTATAATGGAACAACAAATCCAATTCTTATTACAAAATTTTGGATTTGATGATCAAAGAACAGAAGCTTGGCATTTAAAAAGAAATGAAAGAATTACAGCATCAGAAGTATGGAAATCGTTTAGTGATGCTAGTGCGAGTGCAAGAAAAGAATTAATTATGTCTAAATTAATTCCTAAAATACAAGAAAGTTGTAATGGAGGTGTAGGAGCATTAATTTGGGGAACAAGATTTGAACCGATTGCAAAAAATATATATTCAATTGAAAAAGGTGTAGAAATCAAAGATTTATCATGTGTTCCGCATTCAGAACATAATTTTATTGGTGCTTCACCTGATGGTCTAATATTATCACAAAATAAAGATTTGAATGGACGATTAATTGAATTTAAATGTCCTATTTCACGTAAGTTTGATGATAATACACCTGTACCCATATATTATTATCATCAAATGCAATTACAAATGGAATGTACAAATTTAAATGAATGTGATTATGTTGAAATGCAATTTCTAAAATTAAATTATTCTGAATGGTATGAATCTAATGAAAAATATAAATCATGTTTTGCAGTTCATAATAATACTCAAGAAGTTAGATATAAATCTTTTCATCAATCTTTAGAAGATTGGATAAAAACTCTTGATATGGATTGGCAAATTATTTATTGGTCTTTAAAAACATGGCGATGTTTATTAGTTGAAAGAGATCCTGAATGGTTTCCTAAATATCTACCTCAAATTAAATCTACATGGGAAGAAATTCTAGAATATAAAAAAACAAATACTTTTCCTAAAGATTTAAAGTGCGAAACAATTTTACATATTTAAGACATATTATAATTATAATAAAGAATGGATATTAAAAAACTAGAAAATAATGATGAGATATCAAATAATAATTTTCAACAATATGAAATTACAATTAAAAATGAAATTAATATTCCCGAATTATTAGAAAAAACTAAAAAATCTTATGATTTTTGTATGATTGGGAAAATCACAGATAGAAATAAACCTATTATTGAATCTTTAAGATCGCAATATTTTAGAGTTGATCATATTCCCGATCCTGAAGATCATGAAAGAATTGCTAAATCATTTATTATTTTGAATGTTCATCAAGATGATACAAAAGAATACAATTCAAAATTATTAGATAAATGGTTATGTGATGGAATAAAAATCTTATCTGAAGAATGTTCTATTACACTAAATGATAAAATTAAAATTACTACATTAGAAAATTTTATTAAAAAAGCTATTAAATTACTAGGTTCAAATAGATTACCTCAATATAAAATTGGTCTTTGTATGATTGTTAAAGATGAAAGTCATATTATTCATGAATCTTTAGAAGCAACTTTACCTTTCATAGATACATTCTCAATTTTAGATACTGGATCAACTGATAATACTGTACAAATTATAAGAGATTTTTATACGAAACATAATATTCCTGGAAATGTTAAAGAAGGTGATTGGAAAGGATTTGGTAAATCAAGATCTGAATCTATGTTATTATGTGATGATTTAATGGATTATATTATTGTTATGGATGCTGATGATTTAATGGGTGGACCACCTAATGCAAAAGAATTTTTAAGAAGAATGCTTTATATGACAAATCCCAATGCTTGTAATATTCAAATACGCAGAGGCGCACTTGAATATGAAAGAACTCAAATATTTAAAGCAAGAGATGCTTGGAGATATGTTGGTGTTTTACACGAATACCCTACAAATGATAAGAAAAACAATGTAATGGTACAATTGCCTAGAGAAATTTATATGGTAGGTAGAACTATGGGTGCTAGATCTAAAATTGATGGAAATAAATATAAGAGAGATGCTGAAGTCCTATTAAAAGAACTAGAATTAGAACCTAAGAATGATAGATATATGTTTTATTTAGCTCAATCATATAGAGATGCTGGTATGTATGATGAAGCTATTGAATGGTATAAAAAACGATTTGAATTTGGAGGTTGGGTAGAAGAACAATTTATTTGTGCTTTGAATTTAACTAGATTAATGAGATCTAAAGAATGGGCATGGAAAGCACATGAATTATGTCCAACTAGAAGCGAATCTCTTGTATCATATATGGCACACTGTAGAATGAATGCCATGTGGTCTCGTGAACTTCTTTCTATGGCGTTATATGCTTCAAGTATACAAAAACCTCAAGGTGTATTATTATTCTTGGAAACTGATAATTACGAATGGAGAGTATGGGATGAACTAGCTACAATTTCATTCTTTTGTGGGGCTGTAGAATTATCTAAACAAACTTTTATGAAATTAATTAAAGAAAATAAATATCCTCCTGAACAAGATGAACGCATCCGTAAAAATTTCAAGATTATTTTGGAAGCTATGCAACAACAAAAGCGTTAAATTGATTTACTCTAAAAGGTGTTTCAACTCCGTCTGTAGGATAAGCAAATTTAGATTGAGGTAGTACATGATTGGTTCTTTGTTCATATGATGAATCTTTTGTTTGATGTGTTCTTTTAACTCCCGATTGTTCTAAGAATTCAGGAACAAAATATTCTTTGTTTTTTAATACAATCCCTAAGACAACAATTGTTGCTACTCCTAAAACTAAATATGCAAGACCTTTCATTTATTATATGAAAAATGGAATAAAGTTTACGAATTTAAAATTACCTATAAAAATAATGGAAGATAAAGCTCTGGAAACTTTGAAATCTATCCTTGCATTGCGTGATATTAAATATGATTCAAATGAATTCTTAGGGTCACCTATAGATGAAACTCGAATGTATAATTTAGGTGGTATTCTAATAATTTTCAGTGAAAAATCACGTATTAATGAATCAAATTTGAATTCGTATATTAAATTTGCGGAAGATAATTCTTATACACAAGGAACTATTATTATATCATTAATTCCATGCTCTGAAAAAATTCAAAATATTGTTAGAGATTTTATAAATAATTCTGAAAATCCTCTTTTACAAATATTTGATATTAAACGATTACAATTTGATATTACTACTCATCGTAAATATGTTCCTCATAGAATTATTAAACAAGATGAAGTTACATTATTACAAACTAAATTTAATATTGTAAATCCTAAAGAACAATTAGGATGGATAGATTCACAAGATGCTTCAGCTAAATGGATAGGAGCAAGACCTGGAAATATTATTGAAGTTATTAGATTCTCACAATCTTCCGCTGATGCACGTAGTTGGAGATATTGTGTTGCCAATACTTTAGATACTTAATATAATATAAATGGATAAAACATTTAATTCTGCTAAGAAAGTTTACAGAGATAACTTTTTAGAATATAAATTAACAAATGATCCAAAATATAAAATTGCTTATGAAGGTGCCTTACAAAGTATGAATAATACTATTACTACTTTGAAATCACAAACTCATGGAACTAAAGATATAGCTAAAAAAATCGTTCAAGAAAAAGATTTAGTTAGAAATTTACCTGAATCTTCAATTATACCAACTAATTTAACTACTAAATATATTATGTTAGGGGTAGTAGCGATTGTGGCCTTTGGATTGTTGGTAGTGTAGGCATACTTAATCTAAATATCATATATAAAATATATACAATACTTAATCCTAAAAGAACTAAGAATATATTTAGTTTTGTTTTTAAATTAAACAATTTTGATTGATCATTATGTAAAATCATTTCTAAAGTAGTTTTATAATCTTTTGTTTCCTGAATTTTTAAGAATTCTTTTTGGATATTTAAAAGTTCGTTTGTTAATTCTTGTAATTCTTCAGGATTATTTTGAGTTTGTGTTTGTTCAGAAACATAAGTTCTTATTTCTGTTGCTAATAATGTATTTGTATCTAAAATTTGTTTTATAATATCTTGTTGTTTTTCAGCATTTGGTTCATTTAAAGCTTCTGCAATTAATTTATAATATTGTTCTTTTAATGAAGTATACGTATCCATATTATTTATAATATTACATATATGATAAAAATGCCCAACGTAAATTCTAATGGAAAGTTTGGAACTTCTATGGATTATTCACAATTACTAGATATTAAAAAAAGATATAAAAATGTACAAAGACAGAATGCTAAAGTTATTCCTGGTAACCAAGCTGTAAAACCTGCATTTAATTCTAATCAAGTTATTAGTGGCAGTGGACAATATAACGGTTCTGTAGATTATTATATGGTTAAAGGTTTAGCTGAACTTTATAAAAATCCTAAACTTTTTCGTTAGTAATTAAATAAGATGACAGATTTTTCTAAAGCGTATGATTCATTAACTGATGAATCAAATAATTTCATTACTACACAACTAAATCAAAAATCTATATGGAATGCTATTCCTGGATCTTTGAATAAAGTTAGTACGTCAAGTTTAGGATTTGCATGGGGAATAGATTCATCTAAAGTATATTATTGTCAATTACCATGTTCAGGACAATGGAATAATGTTCCTATTAATGAATTACCTTTGGATATTGCAAGTGATGAATCAAATATTTATATTTTAACTTCAAATAATCTATTTATTAAATCTGCAAATAATCAAACGGATTGGTTAATTATAAAAATACCTTTTAGTGGTAGTCAGGTTTTCTCTACATCATCATATATTTGGATACAAGATTCTTCTGGTAAAAAAGCAAGATTACCTAAACCTGGAACTACATCTAATTGGTCATTAATCCAAGACACAACTAAAATTTCTTCATCTAATCAAACATCTTTATTTTCTATTAATTCTCAAGGACAAATTATGAAAACTGATGAATCTTTAAATTCAGGATGGTATACTATTCCTGATTACGAAGGATCTAAATTCTCAAACTTACTTGAATCTTCTAATGCGCTTTATGGTATGTCATCAGATAATCAATTAAATAGATGTTCAGATAATAAATGTGATATTGTTGATACACAAGGTATGAATCCTTCATCATTAAGTATGGAACCTACAACTAAATCTTTATGGATGACAACTACAAATGAAGGTAGTATTGGAAATATATTTAATAAACAAGATTCAATAGATTATAGTTCAACAATGAAAACTATTAATGATATTGAAGAAAAACGTGATCAAATTAAAAATAATATTGAATTAGAATCTGAAAAGAATAAAAATACTTCTTTTATAATTACAGAATTACGTAAACTTAAAACTTTTTTTGATGAATTTTTTAAAAATAAACCTACCAAAATTCCTAAAAATTTAAAATCACAAGTTATTGAAATTAATTCACAAGTTCAACAATTACAAAATGCTATGCCAATTATTCAAAAGGTTTTATTTTATATTATTATTGCTGTTCTAATATATTTCTTATTTTCATTTCTTGGTTTCTTATGTACTCTTTTAGTTTTTGGTGTATTGGCTTATGGAATTTATGATATTTACTTCTTAGTAAATAAAGTAAATGAGTAATTTGTTACAAGATGAAAGAAATAAACAAATTGAAAATGCTTATTTATTAATGAAAAATGCTACTCCTGATGCTTATGAACAAGCACGTATAAATTATTATACTTTAAAAGAAGGACAAGGATGGATAAGATCTGAAAAAGAACGTATTATTACAAATGAAATTGATCCTTTTTTAAATCAATTATCTACTGAATTTAAAGAATTAAGTTCAGGAACTTATATTGATGATAAACCTAATGAAATTGGTGATGAATCCGAATCAAGATATTTAAAAAAATTATTAATGAAAGAAAAAGATAAAGTTTCAATTCGAAATAGATTATTAGTTTTAGGTGGTTCTAATGATAATAATACATCATGGATACCTTTAATCTTAGATATTTTAATAGGTGTTTTAGGTTTATCAATTATATATTTCTTAATTAATGGAAAATTCACGAAATTAGTATCAAGTATTTATCCTATGAATAATAATAACGTAGTATAAAGATGTTTGAATATGTTGTATTAATCTTTATAGTTATTTGTATGTATTCTATAAGTTTATGGGATAGAGGTAGAGAAGATTTCGAATCAGGTAAAACTATGAATGTTGAAGATATTTATGATGATTTTTATGCGAATATTTATATGCCTTTGTGGCATTCATCTAAAGAAACAAATGAATTTGAACAAGTAACTATTCAAGAATTTATGTTAGCTGATAAACCTATAACTACAGTTAAAGTTTTAGATATGTGTTGTGGTGTTGCTCCACATGCATGTTTCTTTAAAGAATTAGGTGTTGAATATTTAGGTGTTGATATATCTTCTGCAATGCTTCAAAAAGCACGTAATAATTGTCCAGGCCAAAAATTCCAAAAAGGTAATATGAAAGATGCTTCCCTATTTTCACCTAAATCATTTTCAGGATGTATGTTACTAGGATTTAGTATTTATGAATTCCCAAATCCTAAAACTTTATCTGATAATGCGTATTTATGGATACAACCTGGTGGTGAATTCCTAGTTCATTTAATTGAACCTGATAAATTTGATCCTATGTTAGATCTTGCTTCACCTTTTGCTGCATTTTCATTACAAAAGTATTCTTATGATAGACAAACTAAATCTCAAATTTATTTTGATGATTTTAAATATTCAGGTGAATTCAAGAAAAAAATGAATGAAGATGATGCTTCATTTGATGAAATATTTACATTTTATAACCCTTTGAATGATGGTACTAAATATAGAGAACAATCACATAAATTAAATATGCCTTCAATGGAAAGAATGATTGATATAATTAAATCTTCAGGATTTAGATTAAAAGAAAAAATCCATTTAGTTTCTGTCGGTAAAGAATATCAATATTTAGTATTATTTACTAAATAACTATTAATATGGATATATTTGATACAAGAACAATCGTAGATTTCCAGAAATTTACATTTTCTGGACATTTACGTACACACGTATATAAAGTTCTTAATGAAAATATTAAATTAGGTCATGCTGATTATTCATGTTATTGGACTTTGGAATTATTAAGTTCAGGATTAATTCATTCTTATTGGAATACTATTTTTTTATCTACAGCTTTAAATATTAATAGATCTGCTCCTAATGCATTTTTATATCTTGTTAGAATGTATGAAAGATTTGCTCCTTATGAAAATCAATATTCTATAATGCAAATTACTGATATACGTAATAATGCAGATGTTAGAAATTTAGTATGTGAAGTTTCTGCTTCTATAGCATTATGTAAAAAATCTAAATTACCTTCATTACCAACAATAAAACCTGAACATGATTTTCAATCATTTATTATACAAGAAAATTTAAAAGCTCCTTCGAATTTATATGCTCGTGAATTAATGAAACATGATGATCCAATGGAATTATATATTCCTATTAATGAACTCATATATTCTTTAAAATCTGAAATTAGAGATTATATTAAAGCTTTATATTGGACTTCATGGATAATTAAATACGCTTCAAAATTCAAAGAAGATAATAAACGTTATCTTACATGCGCATATCGATCAAATGAATATGTGAATGAAGAATTATTAAGATCACATATATGGTTAATATGGTCAGTAATTATGGAAAGTGCAAAAACATCTCCTCAATCAGGAACATTAAGCCCATATATTGATGCTCTTTATAAAATGTATTGTTTAAGATTGGCAAAAGGTGATATGAAGAAACGTCTACCATTTTTAATTACTGCTATATTATTTATTTGTGAATCTAACACTTTAGATATACATTATTCTGTTCCTACGAATATTGTTTTAGTTCAAAATATTACTACAAATATACCACAATGGATAAAAGCTATAATTGAAACTAAAAAAACATTTACTTGAAGTAAGAAATATTTACATAGTTAAAGCTTTCCAACTCATAGGAAATTTTTCTTCAATCAATTCAGATAATACTTTAGCATATTCTTGAATTTCTTTTTGGGCATGTGGATCTAATCTTAATTTACATAATCTTGCATATGCTGCTAATGATGCTGTTTCAATAAATTCAGTATACATAGATTGAGGTAATATTCCACGAGCAACTTCAGGAGCAACATTTAAACTTAATAATTCTTCATATGTACTTAAAACTTTATCTTGAATATCTTTAATTTTTAATGCAATGTCTATATTATTTTCAACATTTGTTAATTTAGATCCTTGTTTTAAATTTGTATCTCTTGCTCGAATATCTTGAGGATTATAACATTCAGGTGGAGTATCAACATATCTTCTTGATACTTCATTTCTTGCGAAACCAATAGTATGTCTATACCATTCTCTTGCTACATAAATAGGCATTTTAATACGAAATCTTAATTGAGGATGAAAAAATGGAGTAATATGATTATGTTTAGCTAAATATTGAATTAATTTTTCATCTTTGGAATTTAATTCAGTAGATTCTTTATTAAAACTTACTCTTGCAGCATTAACAATTGTTAAATCATTTCCAAATACATCTAATAATTCAATAAAACCTTTATCAAGAATTTCAGGCATTTTATATTTATTTGAAATAAGTTAGTTGTATAAAAACGGATTATTTTTTTATAAGAAAATAGGAATAGTATAAACTAATAACTTTGAGCTTTTAAAAAGCAAGTTAAAGTAAAATGTCTTTTGACCCGTCTAAGATTGGAGGCGTGCAGTGTCGCATGGATGGTACCGAGAAAGGGTGTCAGTTCGACAACTTGTGCACATTCCGTCACGGCAATGAGACAAAGGAGGAGGCGCAGCTGCGCCAGCAAGAGGCCTACATGGCCAAGAAGAACAGCGGCGGTGGCGGCGGTGGCGGTGGCCCCGCTTCGCCTCCGCGCGTGCAGAGGGTGCCAGTGGCGCCATGGGCGCCCGCAAAGGCGCCATCGTATGCGCAGAAGGCGCAGTCCAACCCGGAGATGCCGGGCTGGATGGTCGCGGGGAAGAAGTTGGAGAACGACTTCCCGGAGATCGAGGAGACGTACGGGGCGTACAAGCGCGCGGTGGAGACCGCGATTGCGACCAAGAAGGCGGCAGAGGCCGCGGCGCAAGAGGCGTACAAGGCCGCGCTTAAGAAGGCGGGTGGCGGCAAGAAGAAGCCGCACGTGCCCGTTGGCCTGACCGACCTCGAGAAGTGGAGCGACGAGATCTCCGATGAGGAGTAAAAAAGATGATCTCACAGCTAAAGTGACTAAAATAGGGTGGGCCTGCTGAACCAAATCAGGCAGGGCATGGAAGTTTCCGAATATCTTAAAGGTGAGAAAGGAAATTGGGCCATGGCTTTTTTTACACTTTTAGAATTTTTATTAAAAACTCTAAAAGGGTTTTTGCGGACTATATAGGGATTGAACCTATGACCTCTCGGTTAACAGCCAAGCGCTCTAACCGCTGAGCTAATAATCCACGTGAAGGACTAGGCGAGAATCGAACTCGCGACCTTCAGCTTACAAGGCAGACGCTCTACCACTAAAGCCACTAGTCCTTATTTTAAGTAGAGATTATATTCTTTAAATCTAAATCCGATAAAATAACTTCATGGGGCAATTCCAAGAATAAAATTGTACTAAAAAAAGGAGTAGTTCGATTATCTAAAATCATATATCTAGTTTTAGAATTTTCCAGAAGAGTATTTAATAATTTATTAAATAATTTTTTCTTTGAAAGAGTATCTCTAATTTGAATTTTACATTTATCTTCTGACCATCCACACATGTTTGAAACTTCGCATACAGATTTAGATTTTAATTGTCCACAAGGTTTACGTATTTTTGATACAAATTCAATAGGATTAGAATTACTAATAAAATAAATAGTTTTATTAAACCACGAATCTAATAAATCATATAGATCTTTAGTTGTAGGATTTAATATTTCTAATTTAGATCTTAATTCAGCATAATCTTCTAATTGTAAATCTTTAGTTAATTGATAAATAATAAATTCAAATATTTCAGAATTATAAGATATTTGTTTATATAATTTTAAATCTTCATTATTCGTTTGAGAAAATGTAAGAGCAGATTCAGATTCTTGCATAATAGTATTTAAAATATCTGTAGGTTCATTCAAATCTTCAGATTTAATAGGTTTAATAGGAATTCTTAATCCTGATTTTAAAAGAACTTCAACAATATTATTATTTGAATCATAAATATTTTCTTGATATTCAAATCCAGGATGAATAGTTGAAGCAATAACTAAATATAATTTTAATTTGTCTAAGTCAGGCAAAGAATCTTTAATTTCAGAATAAGTTGTAAACGTTCCAAGATCTCTAAATGATTGTTGGACAGGTGTATTTTTAAAAGGTAAAATAATTTCATTAGGAATAGAAAATGCTTGAACTCTACTAAATGAATCTAGGATAAATGTACGTTCTTTAGGTTCATCTTCATAAATTTTATCTAAGGCCATTGAAGCTTCTTCTTGATTAGGTATTGTAATATGACAAGCTTTTTCACGTAATTTTTTAAGTTCATTCAAAGTTTTTTCTTTGAATGGAGATTCAAATATATTTGGACTATATTCAAAATCTCTTTTAACTCTTATAATATGACATAAACAATCTATATCTGAACCTCTTTGTAAAATAATTAATCCTTTTTTTGCATTTAAAACTTGTTCACTAAAAAATGTACATCCTAATTTCTTTTCATCAATTAAAATTCTATAAAGATCAATTTTATAGAATAAAGCACAATATTCTAATTCTTGTAATTGTGTTAATTTATTATTTTTAAATGCTTCTGAAATACCAGAAATTAATTTTGATACTTTAATTAATGCTTCTGAATCATTATTAAAAGGTTTAATATTTTGTAATTTTGTTTGAATTAAATCTAGATGTTCTTCACTTTCTATAGTCCATGTAGATAAAAATGAACATTGTAAAATTAATATAGGGAATTCATAAGGATAAGGTATTTTTTCTTTAATTTTAAATAGAAAAGGTAAAGTTTCTGAAACTTTTCCAAGACCAACTCTAAAATATCCCGATAAACCAGAACTTATACGATTTCCAGATTTTAAAATTAATTCATAATTTTCAGGAATAAATAAAGAATTTAGAATGTCTAGTGATATTAAAGCAAATTTCAAAGAATCTAAATTTGTTTTTGTTTCACCTAAAACATAATATTTATTTTCTAAATCATCTTTTTTTAATTTCTTTGTTTCTTTTTTAGATGTACCAAAACAACAAGGTAATTCCCTCTCTTGATTTTTAGTTAAGAAATATCCAGGATAAGTTTGTCCTTTTTTTCTTTTAATTACAGAATATTCTCTTGTATCTTGATCTTTACCTAATTTAGCATCTTGGATTTTTCCATTACATTTAGGACAACATAATGAACCTTTAATTTCAACTAATTGTGATTTTTCCAAAGGTATTTTATCATACATACACCAATATTCAGGACAAATCATTAATCCATTAGGATCTTCTAATTCAATTTTTTTATTATCTTCTAAATTTAATCTTGGATCATATTCTTTCATAATATCTTTTAATTCCAAATCTGTCATAATAACAGGTTGTCTACCTTGTTCACATTCTTTAGGATAATTAATATCTTTAGGTAATTTAAATGTTTTCGGATCAAATTCTTCTAATCTTTTTCTGAAATAATTATATACTGTTGATTTCTTTGTAGTTTTAGTTTTTACATCTTCTTCTTGAACAATTTCTTCTTCGGGTTCATCATCTTTAGATTCAGGGTTTTCAAGATAACCAAACAAATCACCAAATTCATCATCAATATTTAATTCTTTTGTTGTTGTAGTTGAAATTTTAGATTCAACATTTTGAACTTTTTTAGGACATATTTTATCTAGTTGTTTAGATGAAGGATTTGATAATATATAACGTAATAAATTTGTATATTTCAATGTATTTTTATAATCTAATATATTAGTTACAACAACAGAATTTGCATCTGAAAAATACATTAATGGATAACCACGTTGTTTTCTATGTAATAATTCAGGATTAGTTTCTAATCTTAATTTAATTGATTGTAAGATTTTGGTTGCGTCAATTAATGAAATTTTCAAAATAGTTTGAATTTCTTGAGGTTTTATAAATTCATTATCTTTTAATAAATCAAGTACATGTAATTCCAAAGAAGAAAGATCTTCTAAAACATAATCAGTTCTTAAAAATTTAAATATAGTTTTTTGTTTATCATCTTCTTTAAATATTGAAGATAAACATGATAATCTTTTTGTATCTAATTCATCTAATTTTTCAGAATATTTAGCTTCAAATTTAATTTCTTGTAATGACCATCTACATTCAACAATATCTGATTTTTCTATGAATGGAATTATAGAATCAAAATTTAAGAACCAATCGTGTAATTTTTCACGTAAGGCACTTAAATTATTTTTATTATTGAATTCGCGATAAGATGCAAAAGTTATATCATCGGCAGAAATACTTATACGATCAAAATGTTTTTGTGATTTACCTTTATATAAAACTAAGACAGGTCTATTACCTTGAGGTTTAGATTTTGTCCACCATGATGTCCACATAGGTATATCTAAAAATGTAACTTTAGTTTTAGGATCTTCTGTATAAAATTTATGTCTTGATACTTCTGAAGTTCCTGTAAAAAATGATATACATGGAACTTTTTCGGATAATGTTAATCCATAAAACATTTGTTCAAATCTTGTTCGTATATGATCTTCCATTTGTGTATCAACTAATTCAAGATACCATTTAGCTTTTAAAATATGCGTTTCTTTTGGAATAGGAACTTCTAAGTTTACAAGATCTTCTAATAATTTAGAATTTCTATCTAATAAACTAATTTCTGAATCACTTAATTTTATTGGAGTTATAGATTTCAATAATGGAAAATATGTTAAGGATTGTATATCATTATAAGGTATAAATCCAAACTCATATTTCTCGCCTGTGAAATACAAAGAATTAAATAATTTAGAATTTTCAGGTATAGGTTGTTGTGATGCTAATATTCTTGACAAATTTGTAATTTCAAATGGTAAGCAATAAGATTTTAAATCTTCAACACCAAAAATAAAATATTCATAGAAATTTGCAGGTGGATCCCACAAATCTTTTAGTTCAGGTGGATAAGACATCCATAAATCTTTATCAAATTCTTCATATTCAATATTTAATGATGGAATTCTATAATTACTTAAATATGAAATAAACATATTTTTTTCTATTGGTTGACCATTCAAAGATAATCTATTAAATAAAGTATCCCAATTTCTCTTATCTTGTTTATAATAATAATTTGTTAATTCACATTTAATTACAATAAATAAACGATCAGGATGAATATTTACTGATTTTGAAATTTGTTGTCTTACAACTTGAATTGTATCATCAACAAAAAATTCTATTGGATATGATTCTGAATTAAGTAAATTTTTAATTTTAGTTTTGATCATCTTATATTTAAAAATGGAATTTTATTTATTAATTTAATTTTGTTCATAAAAAGAAAAATGCTTAGACATGGTAATGGTCTAGTTGATTTATCTAAAAAAGCAGTTTGTACAACATGTAAAATTGAAAAACTGAATACAGAATTTAAATTTTATAAGAATAGAGTTAATCCTATAACAGGATTATGTCTTTATGCAAATAAGAAATGTAGAGGTTGTTCAAAAGATTATATGATACATAAAAAGAAATCTGTAATACAAATTAAAGAACAAGGTATTTCAAGACCTATTCCATCAAAAGCAAATCCTTATAAATGTGATAATTGTTCAAAAGATATTATTACAACTAAAACTTTACAATTAGATCATTGTCATCTAACTGGAAAATTCAGAGGATGGTTATGTAAAGAATGTAATATTAGTTTAGGTAATTTAGGTGATAGTATTGAAGGTTTATTTAAAACAATTAAATATTTAAATAAAACTCAACAAAAATCTATAGATGAATTACATGATATGTTAGATAAAATTTAATTTATTTTTTTATAAAAACGAAATTTAAAAATATACAAATTTTTTATTAATAATTAATTATTTCTAAGAAAAAATATCATGGAAGAATATGACATGCCAGCTGCTTTTATTATAATTATAATTGTAATGTATTTATTTAATGAATGTGGTAAAACAAACAGAGAAAAATTTGCAAAAATTAATGGGGGAATAAGTTAGTATGATATGAATTGTAAAGAATATATAATTAAATCCAATATAATAAATTCTATAAAAACGAATTTTTAGTTCTTAAATAATTATACCTTTTAAAAAGCGAGACAAAAGATGTCGAAGCGCACGCATGATTACGGCATTTCTATGTCTAAGTCCGGCATTTGCCTTCAAATTATTTTGTTTTATTTGGGACTTAGTTCCATGGTGTGCGATGGAACGTGTAACTGTAGTCACGATCTAAGTTTGAACGAATGTGTTGAAAAGTACCGCCAGAATGGCTGGTACAATCTTGGTAATATTATTACTAACGTAATTCGATTTGGCGCTGAGAAGTGGAATTTGACTCCTGAACAGCTCCGTATAGTTTATGGTTTCTTGAATGGACAACTTAAAGTAGTTTATAAAGCTAAGGGCCTTGCGGCTCAAGGCCTACTAATTAATACGAGCGGGGCAAAGAAATACTTAGTTGACGGCCCCAAACCTGAAGGCGCAAAAGCCCCCAGGATTGAAGTGTTGGAAGTTGCTGTAGTATAAAGACCTTTATAAAAAAGGACTAAAAATTTAAATAAACTTTTTAGTTATTTCATATAATAAGGATAAAAGAAAGTAATTACTAGAATTCCTAAAATAGCAATATCAAACCATCTAACAATTTTTTGATATTTTACAGGTAATTTATCATATTCATCAGTATAAGATTTTGGTTTAAAAGGCATAGATAACCATCCTAATAATGTGGGACCTAATTTATCATTGCAATCGTATATAAGATCATACCATGCCATTAGAATATATGCTGATGTAGCTAATAAAAATGCCATAATATATTGATGTTGTATAAATTTAGGATGAGGTAACCAATAAACTACTAGGACAAATAATGAAAATACTAAACATTTTGGATTTAAGTATAAAGGCGTTCCAAATAATCCTCCACCCATTTATTTATTCTCATCTTCTTTAAATATTGGTGGAGAAGGATCATTCATTGATCCAAATGTTGAAACCACACCACTTTGTGCCATATTTGACATACCTTCTTTTGATTCAGGACCTTTACCTCTAAATAAACCACCAGCTAAAATTACAAAGGCAGCTGTTAAGATTATTGATACTAAAACATCTTTAGTTCCAACAAAACATACAGCAAAAACACATATTCTACGTAAAAAAATATTTTCACGATATTCTTTATCATCTGCTGAAAATTCATGAACTATAAATCTACTTCCAACGTTTAAAAGTAATAACATAATACCAGCAAAAAAAGTATTTTGATTTAGAAATCCAACAGCATTATTAACTTTATCTAAAACCATTTATTTAAAAGGCAGAAAAATGTTCAGTTTTGTTAACATTTGATGGCGTTGATGGTTTAGGAACATTTACTTGAGGAGGAGGTTTAGTTACATCTTTACCTTGCATTGCCATTATTTTACCTAGTGCACCTTTAATATCAGGTTCAGGTGCTCCTGATGAAGGTTGTTCTTTTTCTTCTTTCTTATCTTCTTTTTTCTTAGGATCTTCAAAATATTCTAGAGTAGGATTAGAACTTAGTAAATAAGCAAGACCTAATAAAAGACATACAACTAAATTAAATCTTGTAGATACATATACTAATAAGAGTAGCATACCAATATGTCCAAAAGGATTAGCGAATAGACGTTGTATAAATTGAGGAGGAGGATGAGTAAAAAAAGCAACGTATAAGATTATAATTCCAATAATTAAATATTCAGATTGTGAAAATTTCATTTTATTATTAAATACTCATAAATTTTTATATGTTGTAATTAACAAGTTGAATAAATGCAATTTTCTTCATTAGAAGATGTATGGGGAACATCTTTCCCAAAAAAAAGTCATTCAATGACACATAAAGTTCAACATCCTGAAGATAAACGAGATCCTGAAAAAGAAGCTCGTGTATTCCCAACTCCTCAACATCGTAGTCAATATAATATACAAAAACATAAAAAAACTATAGATGATTTATCTAAATCTCTTCCTATTTCAGAAAATGATGAAGAATCAAATTTTGCTCCTGTGTTAGTCCCATCATCAAATTCTAAATTAAAAGAACATTTTACATCAACTAAATCAGGATACTCAAATCCTTATTATCCTATCGATACAGGAACAGATTTTCCTTATGCCCCTCCATCATTTCAAATGGAAGCACATGATTTGAAATT
>ENA-UPTJ01000162-UPTJ01000162.1-marine-metagenome-genome-assembly--contig:-NODE-162-length-43168-cov-11.657250_pt1 | contig 43168 bp, 49 predicted proteins | sample MGYA00238168_ERZ767080 | MGnify/ENA primary metagenome ERZ767080 (study PRJEB28935, sample SAMN06266237) | marine metagenome | isolation source: Columbia River Estuary | place: USA:Columbia River... | reverse complement strand
GTTAATATTCCTGATGGTTATGAAATCCAAGTAAGACCAAAAAGTGGATTGGCAATTAATAAAGGTCTTTCAGTTCTTAACACACCAGGAACTGTTGACCAAGGATACACAGGTGAAATTAAAGTAATCGTTATTAACATGAGTAATACAGCTCAAACTATTGAGTTTGGTGATAAGGTTGGTCAAGCCGTTTTGTGTCCTGTAGTTGCAGGTAAATGGGTAAATCTAAAAAGAGTTTTAGATATTAATGAAAAAGACCGTGGAGATAACGGTTTCGGTTCAACAGGAAATTAATATGGAAAACGTAAGCCCAGTATTACCCGAAAATATTAAAAACTACCTCATTGATATTGATGGTACCGTTACCGATGATGTTCCAAACGAGGAACCATGGAGAATGTTAGATTGTGAACCATATGACGGTTCAGTTAATATTATAAATTCTTGGTATCAAGAAGGTCACACTATAACATTCTTTACTTCAAGAACTGAAGAACACAGAGCAGTAACTGAAATTTGGTTACAAAAAAATGGATTTCAGTATCATCACCTTTTGATGAATAAACCTCGTGGTGGTAACTACCATTGGATTGATAATCACATTGTAAGAGCAACAAGATACAATGGTGTTTGGAGCCCACTAACAACAAAAAAAGTAGACATACAAGTCTTTGAACAATAATGATAACAATCGGATTTTCAACAAGAGAAGATAACCCAAAGTATCAACAATACTTGCAAAAAACCTGCATGTTTAAAGAATGTCAGGTAATACAAAAAATTAATAATGGTGATAAGTCTTTGTCTGAGGTTTATAATGAAATCTTAGATGAATCTACAAACGACATTGTGGTTTTTGTACACGACGATTTGGAGTTTGATACTAATAATTGGGGAATTAAACTTATGAAGTTGTTTGAAAGAAATCCTGAACAAGGAATTATTGGACTAGCCGGTACCAAATACTTTTCAGACAACGGTTGTTGGTGGACAGTACAAGGTTCCATGTACGGTGTTGTAAATCACAAACACGAAGGAAAAAAATGGACAAGTTCTTATTCTAAAGATTTAGGTAATAAAATTGAACCAACAGTTATTGTTGATGGTTTATTCATTGCCGTAAACAAGAACAATATTAAATACGCATTTGATGAGACTATTGATGGTTTCCATTTTTATGATTTAGGTTTTTGTTTACCAAATTATTTAGAAGGTGTCCCTGTTGGTGTTACAACACAAATTAGGGTTACACACCTTTCAATTGGTCAAACAAATCAACAATGGGAAGATAATAGAGTTAAGTTTGCTGAAAAGTATAAAGAGTCTCTTCCGATTGATATTTCACCTAAAGACTTGTCTGAAACTTTTATTTTCTGTCACGACCAAGATTTAATCATAGGTTTTGAAGAAAATAAGAAATTCAAAAACCTATACAATTACACTTACGTATTTTTAGGTATTAGACCAGTTGATAAAATATCACATTTACCAAATCTAATAGTCGCTCGAGACTTAGAATATAACCGTGAAGAATATCCATTATTTACCTCATATACCGGTTGGTATGCGTTGTGGAAAAATGGTCTTGTTAAAACAAAATATCTAAACTTATTTGAGTATGATGTTGTATTAAATGAAAACATTGACCAACAACATGTAAAACTATACAACAATAATGTTGATTTAATTGGTTATGTCCCATTCCCAATGTCTAACGTTCACTTTATCCAATACAAAGAATGGACTGAGTTTATTGCACCAGCAATCAAAGAAGTACACAAAACAGACATTTTTAATTTCTTTGGTAGAGTATTACAACAAAACCCTCAAAGTGTGTGGTCATCAACTTCAAATACAACTTTTAGAGCAGATGTATTTGATGAGTATATGAAATGGTTTGAACCTTTGGTTCCCTTTATTAAAGACACTAAGACATGTGGACACGCACATGAAAGGTCAATTACATTCTTTACACATCTAAGAAAAAAACAACAAGTAATAACAAATGGCCTGTTAAAACATTTACAACTTGACTCACATAAAACGCAAGGTCATGATGTTGATATGTCCGAATCAATTCAAAAACTATTCACTAATCAATCATGAAATACGTAAGTTATAGTTTGTGGGGTAATAACCCAATTTATTGTATTGGTGCTATAAAAAACATGAACCAAATTAAGGAAATTTATCCTGATTGGCAAATGATTATTTACTACGATAATACTGTACCTGAACAATATATCCAAGAACTAAAAGATGGTGGTGTAATTTGTGTTGATGTGACTGGTGAATCATACGGAATGTTTTGGAGATTCTTCACAGCAGATTTACCTGACTGCGAATATGTAATCTTTAGAGATTGTGACTCAAGACTTTCAATAAGAGAAAAAGCCGCTGTAGATGAATGGATTTTAAGTAAAAAATCAATTCACGTAATGAGAGACCATCCAGCTCATAGGATTCCATACGGTAATGACACTTTAGGTATCTTAGGTGGGATGTGGGGAATTAAAGGTAATGTAATTCCGTTAAAACAATCTATTTTGAGATTCTCGAAAGACAAAAAATTAGATTACGGTATTGACCAAACATTTTTAAAAAACATTTACAACATTTTTAATAATGATATGTGTGTCCATGATGAATTCTTTTCAAATAAACCATTTCCAATCAAAAGAGAAGGTCAAAGATTTATCGGAGAAAGAATCGGAATAGATGATAAACCGTCAGGTCATGACCATCTACAGATTCCTTTACAATGAAAAAAATACTTTATTTAATACTACATACTGAAAAACACTCAGACCGTTGGAACAATCTTACTCAAACGTGGTTGAAGGGTCGTGATTACCTTTTTTATTCGGACCATCAAGATGACTCTAAGAATATAATTAAAGTAACGAGTGATAACACATATCATTCTAATGAACCTAAATTTGTAAATGTAATTACACTATTACCTGAGAATTACATGAACTATGAATGGTATTTTTTTGGTGATAACGATACTTGGGTGAATAGTGATAAGTTAGAGTCCATGTTAGATTCTTTTGACACTAATGTTTTCCATGGTTCAAAAATATATTGTTGGCCACACGATAAAACTTTAGGTTATTTATCTGGCGGTGCCGGTATATTAATACACAATTCAAAATTTAAACATTTAAGAGATAACTTTAAAAACTACAGAACTGGTTATTCTGATGTTAGTTTAGGATATTATATGAAAGAACATGGTGTGGAGTGTGTAAATAATGAAATGTTCAATTCACAACCACCAACACACTATGAAATTTTAGAAGAAAATATTCCTAATTTTTTAACATTTCACTATATTAAAGATAGGGATACACAAATAAGATATCACAATCTTTGTAAAGAATGAAAAAAAAATATTACATATACCATCACTTAGGTTTAGGTGACCACATTATTGTTAACGGTTTAATTAGAAAGATAATTAAAGACGATGGTTTGTATTTTTTATTTTGTAAAAAACACAACGTAGATAGTGTAGAGTTCATGTTTAAAGATTTAACAAACTTAAAAATTATTTCAGTAAATAATGATTTGGATGTTATTAAATTTATTAATGGTAATAACATTACAAATGTAATTAAAATAGGTCACGAAAATTTGGAGTTTATCAAAAGATTCTATAATTGTACTTGGGACGAAGCGTTTTACAAACAACTAAATGTAGATTTTGAAGAAAGATGGGATTCATTTTATTATGAAAGAGATGAGGAGGTTGAAGATTCTTTATTTAATGAGTGTAATCCTGAAAAAGTACCATACGCTTTAATACACAATTTGGATTCAACAGGTACTGATAGAATTGATTATGGTAAAGTATCACCAACATTAAAAAGAATTTACATCACAAAATCAGATACAATTTTTGACTACGGTAAATTGATTGAAAACGCAAATGAAGTCCATTGTATTGATTCGTCTTTTAAACACATTGTTGATTCAATACCAACCAATGGTGAGTTATTTTACCACAAAAATTATAACTTTAGGTCCACATCATCTGATGACCACCAATATAGAAAAAATTGGAACGTAATATGAGAAATTATTTTCAAATTAATAAATTATCAGAATTACACGATGGAAAAAATATAATTTTTTGTAAGACTGATTTTATACAACAAGAATTTGAATACATTAATACATTAAAAAATGATGTAATTCTTATTACCGGTAATTCTGATTACCCAATAGACCACCATAAATTTAATGTAAGACCAAAAAATATTAAAAAGTGGTACGCACAAAACGCATTGGTTAACCATGAGGATTTAATTCCAATACCAATTGGTTTAGAAAATAAAATACCATCATTAAGAGAAGGTCACGGTATTGGTTATTTTGACAGAGTAAAAGAAAAAGAAGAGTTGTTAGATATGAGTATTGGTGTTGTACCACATAAAGAAATTTATGCAAATTTTAATGTTAATACAAACCCAAGTCATAGAAATTCAGTTTTAAATACAATAAAAGAGACACCATTTATTGATTGGGAGCCTTGGAACTTATCATTAAAAGATTTTTTTAATAAAATACTTGATTACAAAATGGTTGTTTGTCCTGCCGGTAATGGTGTTGATACACATAGATTGTGGGAAGTATTATATAGTGGTAGAGTTCCAATTACTATTAAGACGGGTAATTATAAAATATACGAATTATATAAAAAATTACCTATAATAATTTTGAATGATTTAAACGAATTAAAAAATCAAAATTATATTAATTACCAATATGAAAAGTTAAAAAACAAAAAATTTAACCGTGACTTATTAGATACTGAGTGTTGGTTATCGACCATAAAGAATTTTGTTGTTTAAAAATTTGAATTATCTATTAGTCTTAAAATAATTCTATAAAAATAAATTAATGATATGACACAAGGACAGATTACTGAAAATACTGAGAGATGTGAGATAATAAAAAATGTAATTAATACATATAAACCAAATATAATTTTGGAGATTGGCACTTGGAAAGGGTTAGGGTCTACAAAATGTATAGTAGACTCAATTGGTGATGGGGTGTCATTTTTATCATTAGAAACTAATAAAAGTTTTTACGACATTGCAGTGGAAAACTTAAAGGGTTATCAAGATAAAGTTAAATTAATTTATGGTAGAATTGTAGAAAAGGATGAAATATTAAATTTTGTTCAAACAATTAATTTAAATAGATGGGAAGAACAGTGGTTAAGAGAAGATTTAGAAAATGTAGATAAGTCTGAAAACGTTTTAAATAAAATTCCCGAAAAAATTGATTTACTACTATTAGATGGTGGTGAATTTTCAACATACTCTGAGTGGTTAAAGCTAAAGGATAGGTCGACAATTATTATGTTGGATGATACCACAGTAACTAAATGTAAAAAAATAAACGATGAGTTAAAATCATCTGAAAATTACACACTTATTTTTGAAACTTTAGAAGGTCATGGATTTAGTGTGTTTAAAAAAATAAATGACTAAGATATCACTAAATTAATGAAAATATATTTTGTTACATCTTGTAAACCAAATCATGATGAAAAAGTAAAAACCAGGCAGGTAAATGCTATCAAAAGTTGGAAATGGCTTAATTGCGATAAGGAAATTTTTGTATTTAATAAAAACCCTCAAATTACTGAAATGTGCGAGGAGTTGGGAGTGACCTTAATTAATGAGTATGAATCCTCAGATAAGTCAGATTTACCCACATGGAGAGCCATGAGAGATTATGCTGCCGAATTAGCTGGTGATGATGAATATATTATTTGGGTTAATTCAGATATTATTTTTGACGAATCATTACTGAACACCCTGAAGTCTATAGAATCACAAAATTTAAAAAATTTCATATTAACCGGTAAACGAATGCCGTGGGATGATTACTACGATTTAAACGATAAGGATATGTTGAAAGATATTCCATTTAAAAATACAGGCGATGTTTGGGAAATAGACTACTTCGTATTTAAAAAAATTCACTTTTTAAATACCCCAAAATTTTATATTGCGAGAATGAGATTTGATAACTATCTCATGCAAAGAGCAATTCATACAGAAGAATTTACCATTGATTGTACACAAACTATAAATGCAATACATCATACTCACGGATATGGAAACGATTCAAAATTAATATGGCATGAATATGTTAGTAATAACGGAAACGTAAAAGAAGAAGTTGATGAAAATCAAAGAAGTTGTGGCCACGGTGGAAATATCGAACAATGTAGGTATATAACTAAAAATGAAGACAACACAATAAAAGTAATAAAAAAATAATTTATTATGAATAAAAAAATTTCAATTATTGGAGTTGGTAAGTTGGGTTTATGTTTATCATTGAATTTAGAAAGAATAGGGTATGAGGTAATTGGTGTAGACATATCTCAAGATTATATTGAGTCACTATCCAATAAAACTTTTGAATCCTCTGAGCCCTTTGTAAACGATTATTTAAAAGAATCTAAAAACATTTTATTTACTACTGATTTAAAAAAATCTTTAGAAAGTGATATTATATTTTTAGTAGTTAGTACACCATCAACAAATGACTTTAAGTACGACCACGGCGCCATTGAAAGAGTCGTTGAGGGTCTTAAAGAATTTGGTGTTCAGGACAAAAGAAAAGAATTAGTAATTAATTGCACAACTTTTCCTGGTTATTGTGATGACCTACAAAATCGTATTAACGAATATAATTACAAAGTCTCTTACAATCCTGAGTTTATTGCTCAGGGGTCAATTATTATGGACCAAGTAAATGCCGATAATGCATTAATTGGTGAGTATGATGAAGTATCAGGTGATGTTATTGAGAAAATCTACCGTGAACTATGTAACAATAACATTACAATTAACCGAATGTCACCGATTGAGGCCGAATTAACTAAACTTTCAGTTAATTGTTTTTTAACTACTAAAATTAGTTATGCAAACATGATAGGGGACATTTGTAATCGTTATGGTGCAAACCCAAATAAAGTATTATCTGCAATTGGAACCGACAGTAGAATTGGTTCAAAATATTTGAATTACGGTTTTGGATTTGGTGGACCATGTTTTCCAAGAGATAATCGAGCATTGGCGAAATGTGCGGAAGAAGTTAACATCGACGCAGTAATATCAAAATCAACTGACGAAATGAACAAACTTCACTTAAAATACCAAGTTGAAGATTTTTTTACCTCACACCCTGATAAGAATAACCCCGTTGAAATTGATTATGTAACATACAAAAAAGAGAGTACATCAATCGAAGAATCTCAACAATTAAAATATGCGATAGAACTATCAAATTTAGGATACAAAGTAAAAATTAAAGACTTAAGACCTGAGGTAATTAATCAAATAAAAAACATACTAAAATAATGTTACATCAAGAAATAATTGATTGGATAAAAACATATAGTGTTAACAATAACAATTTAAAATTAGTTGTTGGTGTGTCAGGTGGTGTTGACTCCGCATTAGTTTCAACATTATGTGCAATGACCGGTATTGAGACACATGTAGTATCAATGCCGATACATCAAAAAGAAGAACAACTCACACTAGCTAAAACACATATTGAATGGTTGAAAAGTACCTTTGAGAATGTGTACTCTCACGAACATGATTTGACTGAGTCATTCGAAAATTACAAATTAAATTTAATGTTCTATGACGATAAATTAGGTTGGGCTAACACAAGAAGTAGATTCAGAATGGTAACACTTTATCTCATTGCGAATTTTGTAAAAGGTATTGTAGTTGGTACAGGGAATAAAATTGAAGATTTTGGGGTTGGATTTTTTACAAAATATGGTGATGGCGGAGTTGATATTTCCCCAATCGCAGATTTAACAAAAACAGAAGTTAGAGAAATGGCAAAAAAATTAGGTGTTAGTGAAAGTATTGTTAGTGCAAAACCAACCGATGGATTATGGGAAGACGATAGAACTGATGAGGACCAAATAGGTGCGTCTTACGAAGAATTGGAATGGGCTATGGAGTACCTTCAGGATTTAGATGATAGAAAAAAAAAGGTTTTAGAAATTTATAAAAAATTTAACGAACAAAATACACATAAAATGAACGCAATCCCCGTGTTCAAAAAAAACAAAAATGAAGAAACGGTATTAAATAAAAAGGGAATCTATTTGTTTCAAGAATTATTTAAAGAAAAAAATCCTGAAAGAGAGAATGAGTATCTTTTTTGTATAAATAAAAATTTATCAAACCCTATCGTCAATAAAATATTTTATGTATTGAATGAAGATGAATATAATGAAAACAAAGAATATTTTGACGGACTAAAATCTACACATTTTGTTAGCCCACATAAAGTTGAATTTATAATATCTAAACAAAAAAGATTCACATTCAATCAGATGGTTGACTTTAGTAAGATTTATGTAGAAGAAAATAGAATTGTTTTGGTTACAAACTTAGACGTGTTTATACCTGAAAGTGAAGATTGGGAAAATATATATGATGATTTTTTTATGTCGACAGATAAGTCAGTTTGTTTAGCACTTTCACGTACAGAATACTCAGACGAAAAAACTCAGTGGATAGATAAAATAGCCTGGGGAAATGGTGAATTTGCAGATGCGTGGGGTTTTTTATCACCATTAAAAATTAAATCAGAAACTTTCCCATTTCAAATACCTGTGGGTAATGCACCTTCATGTGATAACTATATGTTTTTATTATTGGGTATGGCTTACGAACACGTATTTAATTGGGCCGATAAATATAAAATATATCACTACGACATCTGTAGAAAACCTGAAGTGGTTAGTACACAAAGAAGTAAAATGGTCCAAAATGATAGTAGTGTAACTTTATCTAAAGATTACTTACATAGTTTTGAATCTTCAAAATATATGATAAAAGCCCATGATGATTGGCAAACACTTTTTAATACTATAAAAAAATGAACAAAGGAGCACTAGAAGATAGATACGCTAAGATTGAAATTACAAAATTAATTGAGGAATTTTCTATCAAAAGAATTATTGAAACTGGAACATATAAAGGTTGGAGTACAAAAGAATTTGCAACATTATGTGATAATATTGACACTATTGAAATTAACTTAGAGTATATTGAGGACGCTTATGAATTTTTAAAAGATGTTAAAAATGTAAAAATACACAATGGTTCAAGCCCTGAAGTTATGAAAAATATTATTTCAAATGGTGAAAAAGACTTACTTATTTTTTTAGATGCGCATTGGGAAAACTATTGGCCGGTCAAAGATGAATTAAATACTTTGATTGAAAAGGATGTACGACCAATTATTTGTATTCACGACTTCTTTGTACCTGGTGGAAATATTTTTGTTGATAAGTATGGTAAACGCATACGGTCAAACGACGGTTCAAAATTTGGATATGACCAGTATAACGGAGTTGCTTTGGATTTAAATTATATAACAGAAGAACTTAATAAACTATACCCTGAAGGGTTTGATTATCACTACTCAAGTCAAGTTAGTGAGGTTGACTCGGGTTTAATATTTATATACCCAAAAAAAACATGATAACCTTTAATTATTATTTAGACAACAAACAACACCAATATCACTGTTCAAAATATTACGATTTTGACCGTGGTTGGTTTTTAAACGCAGAGGTTAATACAAGAAATTTTGTACAAAATTTTGTAAAACCTAATTTCACAATTATTGATGCGGGAGCTCAGATTGGTATGTACACAATACTATTCTCTAAATTGGCATATAACGGAAAAGTTTATGCATTTGAACCTACCGATACTGTCGATTTTTTAAATTTTAACTTGGAACAGAATAACTGTGAAAATGTTGAAGTATTAAAGGTACCATTGTCGGATAAAGTTGAGACAAAGTCGGACAAAATTTTTAAAATATGGTCAAAACAAATTATTGACGAACAAGAATATAATTTTGAAACAATCGACAACTTTGTATCCTCAAGAAATATTACAGTCGATTTATTAAAAATTGACGTAGATTCATACGATTATGAGGTATTGTTGGGGAGTGAACAAACATTACGTAATCAAAGTCCTTATGTGATAGTTGAATTAAATCATGCGTTAGGTAAAAGAGGTTTTAATAAAGAACAAGGTATTGAGTTTTTACAATCGCTTGGTTATAAACTACAACATCATTATGACGATGATAACTTCCTTTTTTCCAAATAGTAGATTATTATTTGGTTATTATTAAAAACTAATTAATTATGAAAAAAAATTGTAGTTTTAGGTGGGGGTGGATTTATTGGGGGTCACCTCGCAAAAAGATTAAAAAATGATGGGAATTGGGTAAGAGTTTGTGATTTAAAACGACACGAGTATTTTACTCAAGATGAATTTTGTAATGAATTTATTGTGGGTGATTTAAGAGACCCAAATGTAGTTTCATTAGTTATTGACGATTCAATAGATGAGGTCTATCAATTAGCCGCAGATATGGGTGGTGCAGGTTACATTTTTACAGGTGATAATGACGCCAATGTAATGCATAACTCATCATTGATTAATCTTAACGTAGTTCATGAATGTGTAAAAAAGAAAGTTGGTAAAGTGTTTTATTCATCATCGGCATGTATGTATCCTGAACATAACCAATTAGACCCAAATAACCCAAATTGTGAAGAATCTTCAGCATATCCCGCAAATCCAGACTCAGAATATGGATGGGAAAAATTGTTTTCAGAACGATTGTTTTTAGCCTTTAATAGAAACTATGGTTTGAATGTTAGAATCGCTAGATTCCATAACATTTTTGGTCCTCAGGGAACTTGGGAAGGTGGTAAAGAAAAATCACCCGCAGCTATGTGTAGAAAGGCTGCTGAGGTAAATGATTGGGATAAAATTCCAAATCAGGTAAGACCCACATATGAATTAGAGGTTTGGGGTGACGGACAACAAACACGTTCATTCTTATACGTTGATGAATGTGTTGAGGCAGTATTAAGACTAATGGAGAGTGATTTTACAGGTCCTGTTAATATTGGTTCTGAAGAAATGGTAACTATTAATGAATTGGCTCAGTTAGCAATTGATTTATCAGAAAAAGATATAAAAATTAAAAACATCGAAGGTACAGAATTTAAAACAAAGTATGGATTTACTTGTCCTGTAGGTGTTAGAGGTAGAAATTCAGACAATAAACTTTACAAAGAAAAAGTTGGTTGGGAATCTAAATTTACCTTGAAAGAGGGTATGGAAAAAACATACAAATGGATTAATGAACAAGTTCAAAAAAAAAGAAATGAACAGGTTTATATCTATGAAAGTCCCGACAAGGGCAAAACAGTATATCGCAGAGAGTTTATGGATATTAAAACACGTGAACTTGTAACTGATAATTCTTAATATAAATTAAATGGCAAATACAAGAACAAGAAAACCAGAGGTTACTCAACAACTGGCAAAAATGACAAAAAAACAAATCATCACTAACATTTTAGATAAACCACTCAAAAAGAAATTTTTATCAGAAGGTCAAAGAAAATACTTTGAAATACTATCCAACAAAGAGATTGTTCTTTGTACGGGACCTGCGGGTGTCGGTAAATCATATGTCGCTATGAATGCTGCAGTACATTTATTAGCAGACCCAAATAATGGTTATGATAAAATTATTATAGTAAGACCAGCAGTTGAAGCCGAGGAAAAACTCGGAGCGTTACCTGGTAATGTTGAAGAAAAGTTGGACCCATATATTTTTCCGTCTTATTACCTATTAAACAAAATTATAGGTAAAGAATGTAGAGAAAAATTAAAAGAATTGGAAGTTATTGAAGTATTTGCCTTGGCATATATGAGAGGTATGAATATAGATAATTCTATTTTGATTTTTGAGGAAGCTCAAAACGCAACTCCAAAACAAATGAAATTATTATTGACCAGAATTGGATTTAATTCTAAATTTTTTATTTCAGGAGATTTAGAGCAAAGTGACAGATATAAAGATAAAACCCATTCAGGTTTGTGGGACGCAATCGAAAAATTTTCAAATCTAAATGAGATAGGTGTGTATAATTTTGATTCGAAGGATATCATTAGGAATCCAATTATAACTAAAATATTAGAAAGGTACGAAGAATGAAAATCTCAATAGATGTAAACGGTGTACTAAGAGATACTTTAGGTAAAGTCGAACAAATTTATCAAAAATTTTTTATTGATGATTACGTTAAAGAAGAAAATGAAGAAGATTTTGAATATTCAATGAATGTACCGGTAAAATCTATTGATTTAATTGACCATTTCACATTCCCACAAAAAGAAGATTTATTTAATTTCTTATATATAGATTTTCCTATGAATATATTTGGACATGCTGGGTCATCAGAAAATAGTACTTTTCATGTTCTTAATGACATATATTTAGACCTTAGAGATAACCACGATTTAAATATTATTTCAGATGAAATTGGTAAATCAAAACCCGCAACATTATTTTTCTTGTCAAAATATGGTTGTCAATTAGAAACAATAAAATTTTATTCAACAATCACTGAAAATTGGGTTTGGGAAAATTCAGATATTATTATAACATCAAACCCTAAATTATTAGAGAAAAAAATAGAAGGGAAAGTTTTAATAAAATATGAAACAACATATAACGTTGAATCTTATTCTGACTACACAATTAAAACTTTGGAGGAATTTAAAGAATTATACAAAACATTAAAACTTAAGCAAGATGATTAACGTACTTGGACAAAACTATTATTTAGATTTAAACGAATTGGATAATTTCATCCAAATAAAAAATGAAGAACTGACAGGAAACACTGAAACATTTTCTGTTATCAAATTTGAAGTTGTGAAAACAATGATTGAAGTAATCATGACTGAAAGAGAAGATGAAATGGATAATAACTTAGGAACGTATAATCAAAACAAACTAAGTATTCCCTTTAAAATTGCTTTTAATACATTATTAATGTATAAAATTATTAAACATTTAGAATTCTAAAATGGAACAAGAAACTATTTTGAAGATAGAACAATCTATCAAAAACTTGGAAAGTAAAAGTGCAAGAATATATTTCTTAGTACAAGACACCAAAGGAAACGCCAAAGCAGGTATTAGATTTATTTACCAAATGGCTAAATCATTAAAAGATAATGGGTTTAACCCAATTATTCTTCACGAAACACAGGCATATCAAGGTGTTGCTGAATGGATGGGTGCAGAATACATGGAAATTCCACACAACGCTATTGAGAATCAGAATTTACAAATTTCCCCTGAGGATATTGTAGTAATTCCTGAAATTTATGGACACGTAATGGAGCAAATTTCTAAATTACCTTGTGGTAAAATAGTTCTATGTCAAGCATACGACCATATGTTAGAAACACTATCACCAGGTATATCATGGTCACAATATGGGTTTATGAAATGTATCACTACCAGTGACTTACAAAAAGAACACGTCTCTAAAATCATGAAAAATGTATCATTTGACATTGTGGAACCTTTAATTCCTGAGTTATTCAATAAAAAAGAAAAACCAGCAAAACCAATTGTTTGTATTCACACAAGAGAACCAAGAGATACTATGAAAATAGTTAAAGAATTTTATTTGAAGTACCCTCAATATAGATGGATTACTTTTCGTGATATGAGAGCTACAAATCAAGAAGAATTCGCAAGATTATTAAAAGAATCTTATGTTTCTGTTTGGGTTGATGATGTCAGCGCTTTTGGTACTTATCCTATTGAGAGTATGGCTTCAGGTACACCTGTAATTGGTAAAGTACCTAACATGAAACCTGATTGGATGACAGACTCAAATGGTGTTTGGACATACGAACAAAACGGATTAGTTGATATCTTAGCTGAGTTCACTCAAAATTGGTTGGAGGATAATATTTCAGACCAACTTTACGGTACAGGTTTAAGAACGGCCGAAAGATTTAAAGATGCTGAATATTTCACATCTACGGTAGTAAAACATTTTGACGCATACCTATCAACAAGAAAAAATTCATTCCAAGAACAATTGGATAAATTAAAATTAACAGAAGCAGAATAACATGGAAAATTTAGATATTTCAGTAATATTACCAGTAGAGTCATCTAAACATTTGGACTTTGCAGAATACTTTGACAAAGCAATTTTGTCTATACAAAACCAAGTTATTGGTATTAATGAATTGGTTATCGTTCACTCAGGTGAAGAGTCATTATCAAATTACATTTCAAACTACAATTTTAGTGGTTTGACTGTAAATATTTACCATAATGAAGGTAAAACTGATTTTGGTAGTCAGGTTAACTATGGAGTTTCAAAGGCAAAATCTAAATGGATTTCAATCTTAGAATTTGATGATGAGTATGCATCTATTTGGTTTAAAAATGTAAAAGTATATATGGATGCATATCCTGAAGTTGATGGTTTTCTACCGATTGTAGTTGACGTTGACGGTAAGGGTGTATTTGCAGGGTTTACTAATGAAGCAACATTTGCGGCTAGCATGAATACTGAAATTGGTATTCTAAGTAACGATATGTTGTTAAGTTATCAAAACTTCCAAACATCAGGTATAGTTCTAAAAAAAGAAACTTATGAGGATTTTGGGGGATTTAAACCATCGTTTAAACTTACATTTATTTATGAATTCTTATTAAGATTAACATATAACTCGGCGACATTAATGACTATTCCTAAAATTGGTTACAAGCATATCAATTTACGTGAAGGTTCAATTTTCTGGGGTTACAAAAATGGTACACACAGAATTACGGATGACGAAGTTCGTTTTTGGATTGATTCAGCTAAAAAAGAACATTTCTTCACTGAAGATAGAGGCATAAAATATGAACCAGTCGATGCTTAATGTTAGTAACCGAATTGTCGGGTTCCTCACAAACTCTAACTGAATCGAGAAAGAGGGGTAGAAAACCTACAAATACCAATTATTTTGACGTAAGAGAGGAGACGGCAGTTAGGATGTTCTTAACTGCCACAACCTATAATGAACGTAATGATATCTATAATGAATTTTTACGTGCACCGTTAGATAAGATGATTGAATCAATCATAAGACGGTACAAACTATATAGAAAAGATATGGATTTTATTGAAATCCATAATGATACTCATTCTTTTTTAGTTACAAAAATAGAAAAGTTCAAACCAGATAAAAACAAAAAGGCATACTCCTATTTTGGTACTATCTGTAAAAACTATTTAATGGGTCAAATTATTAAAGACCAAAAAGAAACAAATAGAAAAATATCATATGAAGACATTTCACTTTCTTTAGAAAATAGACCTGACATGATTTATCACATTGATGGTACTACTATTGAACCTATCGATGTTATTGAAAAATTCATTAAGGAATTAAAAGATTTTTTAATGGACCCTAATATGAGTGAGAATGAACAAAGATTGGGTAATGCACTTGTCGAACTATTTGAAAATTACGAAAATATTTTTATTGGGAATGATAATAATAAATTTAATAAGAATATTATTTTACTTTCACTAAGAGAAATGACAAATCTGTCAACAAAAGAAATTAGAACATCAATGAAAAAATTTAAAAAACTTTATTTTGATTTGATGAAAAGACTAAATGAATTATAAAAACTTAGTTGAAATATTTATAGTATTATGGCAAGACCTAAAAAGAAAGATATTATACTCAGTAAAGATTCTGTTTTGAGTCTAATGCAAGAAATCTACAATGAACTTGTAGAACAAAGAACGACTGCGGTTAGAATTCAAAATAGATTAATTAGTATGATGAAAGACCCTAAGGATACTGTTGCCATTTCAAACATGTTGAAGGAACAACAAAAAATTATTAATGATACAATTGAAAAGAAATTGTCTCTTTCAAAACTACAATCAACAATTTGGGAAAAATCTCAGAATTCAGGTAATGATGAAGCATTTGACCTTTCTGAAATGGACGAAGATGTATTAAAGGCATTAATCGATAAAGATATTGATAATTCGTCTGGTGGGGGTTATAAACTTAATAAGTAATAACCAAAATGGCTACGGAACCACAAACTAACCCGAGTGAAACAGACCCTCTATTAGAGAAATACGAAAAGTTTAAAAACAAGGCTCAAGCATTTGAGACTGCAATTGAAACTAAACGGGACCAATTAGATATTATAAGAAAAAAATCAGGTGACCCTTTTGCACAAGACAAAAAAAGAGCGTTTAGTGCTTTAAATGAATTTGGCGACGACACGAGCACAATTCAAAATGATTTTAAAAAACAATTACAATCATTTAAAAAAACACAATTAGACCAACTTACTGAAATATTCTTAATAACTAAGAAAAACAACCCTTTAAATACTAAAACAAAATCAGGTAAAACAAAAAGTGTTTTAAGACAAACTGGTGAAGTTGCAGGTAGAAGAACTATAGATACACTTGTTGACTCTTACAACGATGCTATTTTATCAACAAAGGCACAAATTCCAAGAATATGGAAAGAAGAGTTAACTAAAATGTTAGGTTGTTCTGAAGAACAAACATATGACAATAATGTAGATATCTACATTAAATTAGAGTCTATAGATTTTTTTGGAATACTTAAAGAATCTCCCGATTCTTTACCTGGTGGATTATTTTATGAGACGGGTACAACATACAATGGAAAAGTTCCTTACAACATGAATAAGGAATTGTACCATAGAACTTTATTTCCCGGTTATAGTTTTATACAAGAATACGGTCAGGATTATTTAGGTGCATCCTCAAATCAACTTTTTAATATTGAATATGTAACTCAGGACCAATATGGGAATCCTGGTAATTTTTACAAAGTTCAAATGGAATCAAGAACTAATGACGTAAATAAAGTTACGGACTTTTTGGTTGATTACTACGACTCTATTGAAATATTAGATTTTGATACCTTGATTGCTCAAGTATTGGATATGTTAACAGGTGCCTTTTCTTTTTCAGCTTCAGTATCGACTGATAAACTTAGAGAACAAAAATGGTTTGAAAAAATACTTCAAAGAATATTAGGGTTATGTTTTGACACTCAACAAGAAATTGATGTTAGTGGTGTTGCTAAATTATCAGTTTTAGATAATATAGATGATAGTTTCTTTGAATTGTCACCAAGAGAATACGCCGAAATTGATGATGAAATTATAAACATACAAATGGGTGTTACTGAGTTTACATCATGTGACAGTGTAAAACTACCTTTAGATGTTAATTCAATGTACGAATATTCTAACAAGGCAAGAGAAGCATCAACACTCACAGACAAATTAGCATCACTTTCAGAATCTTTAGATGAAATGGGTGAAAACCAAGATTGGAAACTTTTGTTACCAAATGTTGAGTTTTCAGCAGCAATTAAAACTGATTTTTTAAAGATGATTCCTAAGGCAATATTGTCGGCAATATTATCACCTAAAGTCGTATTGGGTGTTATTCTTTTAGCTAAATCAATTAAGAATCCTATTGTTGATGAAATTGAAAATTTAACAGATTTTGTAACAAAACTGAGAGATTTAATTATTTCTGTGATGTCAAGAATTGGGGCAATTTTTGTTGAGACCGTGTTTTTAAATATTAAAAAAAATATGAACAGATTGATTCAAGACCTTTTAATTGACATTATTCGTGAATCTAAAGATGCTAGAATCAAAATGATTACAAGCCTTATCGCAACTGCAATTATAGTACAAAGAGGTGTAAGAGATTTTAGGAGGTGTAAATCCGTAATTGATGAGTTGTTAGGGTTGTTTAGAATAATCCAAGCAAACTTAGGTAATCCTGATTTACCACAAATAGCATTAGCAGCAGCTAGAAGGTTGGACGGTATGAATAAAACAAGGGCATTTACAAAAATAGTTGAAGACCTCCAACAAAAAGGTATGCCGACAGGTGCACTACCTGATGGTTCACCTAACATGATGAACCAAGACAAAAAATCATTCTTAGAAGGATTCTTTGATGAAATGTATGAAAACGGTAAAACTGAAATTTTTATTCCACCATTAACTATAACACCCGCAGGATTGACTTTACCTTCCAAGGGTTATGGTAAATCTTATTAATATGGAACAAGTAGGTAAATTACAAACAATCATATCAGATTACAAAAACAAATCTAACACAGATTTAAAATACGCCATGGATTATCTATCAAATGATTTTGAAGAAACAAAAAGTTTATTAATTAGACTTAGTCATCATTTAGATAATACTGAAAAAATATATAACGAAATATATAAAGAATACAAAAAAAGGACTAAAGAATGAGTTTAACTCCTGATGAAAATAGAATAGTCACCGAAGTCTTAAGAAAAGTTAGACCTTTAGTTAAGACATTTAGACCGGCAAAAGTTATTGATAACCAAGACCCACAAATGCTTGGGAGAATTCGTTGCGTTCCCGAACAAATAAATGAACAGGATTTACAAGATTCTGTTTATAAATTTAATACAAAAAAAGATAAATGGACTGAAAAGGACCCATTTGTTTATTTACCATTCTTACCGTATTTTATTTATCAAGTCCCAAAAACTGACGAATATGTACAACTATTATATTCAGACCCTACAGACCCTCTTAACACATCAAGATACTACGTTCAAGGACCATTCTCATCTCCAACAACAATTTATAAAGAGAACGTAAATTCAGCCAAAACATTTTTAAACTCAGGTATCAGAAATAAAAGATACCGAGCACTTAAAAACCAAGACGGTGAAATAGAAAATCCAAACACGGCAGGAGTATATCCCGAACCAGGAGATAACGCCATACTTGGAAGATATAATTCAGACGTAATCACCAAAGATGGTGAAATAATTTTTAGAGCTGGTCAACACAAACCGTTTGTAAATGGACAAATTCCTGTAGCAAATACTGAAAGAGCATTTTTACAACTTAGTGTTTTTGACGAAACTATTCAGACCGCACCAAGGGAGTCTCAAATTAAATTAATACCACAGGATAAAGACATTACAAGATTAGTTGAGTACACAATTATTAATCCTGAAAACATGTATAGTGCTCTCACAGGTAATGTTATTATTTATTCTATTACACCAGACAAATCTAACTCGGGAAATACTTTAGCGGGTAATATTACCCCCACATCTGACTTAGATAGTTACAAATCAATTCAAAAGATTTTACCATTTAGTAATCTGTCATTAGGTCAAGTAGCCGAATTTATTAATAGTGTTTTAAGCCAAGTTATGGAAGGTAGATTAAGTGATGGAACACCAATCATTAATCAATACCCATTCTATTATAGGTCATCAACAAACTTATTTAGTCAGGTTATGGATAGTGATTTAACTACTGCCCCTGAGGTGTTGATGAATTTGTTGACTTTATTCCCACTTATTAAACCAACAAATTACATTATATCAAATTCAGGTAACGGACTTATCTACGATAAAAAAGGTTCAACTACGGTTCCAAAAACACCAAAACGTGAAAGTTACACACCTAAGAGAATAATTGCTAAAAACAATACCGTGGCAATTATGGGTGCAAAACAATTGTATTTTTTATCACACGATACAATCAATCCGACAAGGGGTAAAATACAATTAGACGGGACAATTTACGGTATTGACCAAAATAGATTGGTAGATGAAATTCAGCCAAAAACATCTTCATTTGTGAGGGGTGAAGAGTTAATACAACTATTATCTAAGATTGTTGAAGTCTTAATAACTCACGTACATCCTTATCCTGGTTTACCACCAGATACTGTAACGGTGAGTGGTGCGCAGTTAGATACGTTGATTAAAGAGTTAAATGATGCTGGTCAAAAAATATTAAATAAAAATATTCGACTGAACTAAGTATTTATAGTAAAATACTCAGATGTCTACAGTAAAATCGTATTTTAGTAAAAACGATACATTAATTTATAATTCTTTTACCAATACAGGTAGAAATCCTGTTATTGAATTATTTTACGGTAGAGTGGATAATATTATTCCACCTCCAGGTTTTAGCCGTTTAATCTTTGATATTAACTTAGACCTTTTACAAGAACAAGTTGCAGATGGAACCATCTCAACGGGATGTTCTCGTTCAATGACTCACGTTCTTAAGATGACAAATACTTCACAGTTTGATGAAGCATTGTTAAATGGGTATTGGTCCGATGGAAGAAGAAGAGCAACATCATTTGATTTAATTCTATTTAGAATACCAAAGGTTTCGGGCTCAACAGGTAATCTACAAACATGGGACGAAGGTGTTGGTTATGATTACTATAACTCCGCAGTTCCTCTTAATTCGTCAAATGCTCAAAGTGTTACTGAACAATTATTAACAGATAAAACATTCTCAACACGTCCTGTAAACTGGTACCAAAGAACAACAATTGACAATTGGTCCACACCAGGTTTATACAATAACACAAATTCACTTACATCTTTAACAGGTCTTAACTATTCTGCATTAACCATTGTTGATGTCCAACATTTTGAATTTGGCAATGAAGATATTGAATTTGATATGACAAATGAAATAAACAATATCTTAACAGGTGCAACTACAGGTCACACAGGTTGGGGTGTTGCGTTTGTTCCTCAGGTTGAAAACTTAACAGGACTAACAGAAAATTATGCTGTCGGTTTCTTTTCAAGACATACTCAAACATTCTATGAGCCTTATTTAGAAACTACTTACGATGACTTAATTACTGATGATAGAAATAACTTCATTGAGGGTCAGACTAATAAGTTGTATTTGTACACCTACGTTAACGGTAACCCAATTAAATTGGACACCCCACCCGTAGTTACAATCTATGACCAAAATGATGATATTGTTCAATCAGGTATAACTTCTTGTATGATTACAAGGGGGGTTTATGAGATTAGTGTAAGTGGTATTACTGCAACTACAATACCTTGTATGTTTTATGATGTTTGGTCAGGTTTATCTTATAACGGTATATCAATTGCCAATGTTGAAAATGAATTTGTTTTAAAAAGTAATTCTAACTATTTCCAAATTGGAACAAGTACACAAACACCTAAGATATACGCATTTAATTTCTTTGGGATAAGACAAAATGAAAAGATAATCAACACGGATATTAGAAAAGTGACTTGTATTATTAGACAAGCATATTCTTCTAATGTTGTTTTAAATACTGTAGATGCATATTACAGAGTCTACGTTAGGGAAGGACAGACAGAAGTTGAGGTTCAGGGTTGGACTCCAATTAACAGAACACCTGATAGTTTTTATTTTGTATTTGATACAAGAGATAAAATTCCAAACGAATACTTCATTGACATGAAAGTAGTGACTGACTTAAATGTTGATATTTATAAACAGACATTACAATTCCAAATCGTAAATAGAAAGTAAAATGAACAACACAAGATATATGTTCTTTCAGAACTTAGAACAAATGAAAAGACAATGTGAGATGCTTCTTCAAATGGATGAATCTATGATTGAATCCCTATTGAACAACGGTCACGATTGGGCCGACGACCACATCTCAGAAGCAAAAAATAATATGGACCAAGTATTTGATTTCATTATGAATGAAAAAGATGATACCCACGGTGATGAAATGATTATTGATGACGTTATGGAAAACAAAAAAACAATTAGAATCACTGAAGATATGTTAGAGGCAATTATCCGACGTGTAATTAGAGAAAAAGAAAAAGACACAACACTTTGCGAAAGAGGTATTACTGCAGCTAAAGCTAAATATGATGTATACCCATCGGCTTATGCTAATGGATATGCCGTTCAGGTTTGTAAAGGTGACATGCCAGATGTTAATGGTGTAAAAAAATGTTCAGGAAAATATTGTTCAGGTAAATAAATTGCAATATATTTGCAATCTAAATATTTATTTGAATGTCTTACCAAACTTACACCCTAACTAAGGATGATGAACTCATTCTTGAAACTCAAGCAGCAACTGTAGACCGTGCAATTGATTACTTTGCAATCGATTATCCGCAAATCTTTTCAGTAAGTAGTGGTTATACAATTGGATTGAAACAAAAGGATAAATACCCATCGTTTCAAAAAGAAAAAAGGGACAATTAAGTCCCTTTTCTTTTTTTATAATATTCTCTAATTGACCACTTATATCCAACATCACCACCCCTTAACAAACTGTTAAGATATAAAACATCTTCATGTGGTTTCCCTTTATATGATTCTGATAAAGTAACTTGATTATTAAGTTTGTCAAAAAACTCTTTTATTTGTTTTACATCGTCAATACTTACCTCACCTGAAACAATTCTTTCAGACAATCTGTTACTACCACCTCTTTTTTTAAGGTACTTTAAACCTTTCTTAACTACCTCAATAACTTGTTTAGGTACACGTACAGTATCAACATCTTCTGTAATACGTATTTTAAGGTCACTGGAACCCTTAAAAATTCTATGGTAGGTCTCTTTATGTATTTCTATTTTTTGTCCAACAGAGAGTTTCTTTGGTAGTTCATTCTCCATTTGTAGTAACCAATTATCACCTTCAAGAATTTCAACAATTCTATTTTTCTTATCACGGTGCCAAATTAGCTCTTCCGAGTCCACATCTTTAGAGAAAACTCGTTCAAAAATATTCTTTTTTATATTTTTCTGTGAATAAACCATTACCAATATCTTCCAGGAACATTATTACCAAAATCTTTGTGTGCTCTACACGCCCAATAACCAGGTTTAGTTCTATCTTTCTTTTTTTCACACTGATGTCTTGCCGCAAATGATGCTCTTGCACCTGAGTCGTTCCACTTTGCCGTCATAACAGGAGAACCATAAGATACTTTTACTATTTTACCTGATTGTGGATTTTTAACATACACATACCATTTTTTTGGTCCACCTGATTTTGGTTTACCAAGCTCAACATTTTTTCCTTTGTATTCCGCTTCATTAATCATAGGGTAATCCAATGGTAATCTTTCACCTTCATATATAAAAAATTTTCCTAAATCACTATTCAAAAGTTCGTTATCAAATTCATTTTCATAAATTCCAATTTTCTTTAATTCTCTTGCTTCATTAATTAAGTTAAAATACTTTTGACTTCCAGGTCTGAATACATTCTCACTAACAGGAATATCATTTTCCAAATGATATTGTAATTCTTCAGAAATTAGAGGAGTTTCTTTATATTTTTTTAGTGCCTTTATGATAGATTCTTTCATTGATTCATTTTTTGGTTTGTATGATGTCATTACGGGTTTTTGACCTTTCCCTGTTTGTGTATCTTTCTTTTCGGCTGCTCTCTTTTGTCTACATGCCGCTTTTTTTTCGGAGTCACTCATTTTACCAGCAACACCTGCTGCTCTACATTTAGGGTATGCTTTAGAGTCCGCATCAGGTCTACCACACGGTGGATGTTTACCATCTTTATCCCTACTACATATATTAACCCACGGACCTTTTGGTTGTGAACTACCTTTTGGTTTCTTTTTTTTACCGAACCAAACTGCTAAATCTTCAGAAAGTAGATACTCATTCATATTGATAAATTTTAAAAAATACTTATACATATAAGTATCAAATAAAGTTATTATGTCACAAAATTTTGATGAAGGTTTTCTATTCGATGCAATTAAGTATCAGAACAATGATGATTTGGGTCGTTTTTTAGAGAAGATGACACCTGACCAAGGGTTATATTGTTTAATTCAGGCAGCTAAATGTGGATTTACACGTGGAGTTTTTTCTATTGAAGAAACTGAAGTGTTATCAAAAGCAATCCGTCTAATTACACGTGACTCCGATGCTAGTCCAAGTAGTATCGGTGACCCAGAAGTTCACAAGGCTTAATTTTTTTTAAAAAATCTTTAAAACAAAAAAAAGGGGACCGAAGTCCCCTTTTCTATTTAGTGTTTTGAGTATTATCTCAATTCTCTTAAGTCGAATGTTCTAACACCATCAACTGTTACCTTACCGTAGAATCTGTTGTTAACCATCTTCTTAGCGTATCTTGTCATGATACCCTTGATAGGAGTGAAGTTGAATGGGTTGTACATAGTTGGAGTCAACTGAAGAGGTACATATGGTGCGTAAACGTAACCTGTATCTAACAAAGAGTTACCTTTGTGTCCCAACAATACTGTGTTTGGTGGGAAGTATGGGTCACGATATACTTGATATCTACCTGCTAATGTACCGATTCTTTCGATACCCATGTTGTACTGGTCCTGCTCAGGAGCTGCGTTTGAAACGTGGAAGTACTCCAAGTCATCAAAAATTGCACTGATTTCAGAAGATACAACAATCCAGTTTGCTCCACCTCTTAAAGTAGACTTGTGAATTTGAGCTGAAATTTGGTTGATTGCAGTAATCAACGTTTGGTTCCAGTCTTTCTGAGTGTACTGAGTTAATGGAGTAGCTGTTGTTCCTCTCTTCCAACCGTTGTAGTCCCATCTTAATGTCCAAGCCGCACCTTTTCTAAGGTCTCTCAAGATTTCTCTGTCGATTTCAGCTGCCACTTGCTCTGACAATAAAGCTGTTAATTCAGCTTCAGCGTCGATGTTGTGGAATGCTGATACGTCTTGTGCCATTTCAGGTGACCATTGAGCTCTTAACTTTCTTTCTGTAACAGAAACAGTTACTGCTTCAAGGTCAAAAGAAACTTCACCAATTCTATCTTCGAATTCCATTTCTTTGTAAATTCTGTAAGTTGTGATGAACTGTGAACTTGGTGCCACTGAACCGTTAGCCAATGTTGTGTAACCTGAGTAACCGTCAAACGAACCTGCTCCGATAGAACAAGGAACTTGGAAGTCAGCCTCAAGGTAAATTTTACCGTCAGCGTCACAAATGTTGTCATAAGAACCACCGTTAGCCGTGTTCGAAGAACCGAATGCTGGTGATGATGTTCCACCGTACTCAACGATACCTTTACCGTATTTCTGTGTTACAACTCTGAACAACAAGTTACCTGTAACTGCTGACCATGGAGATGTACCTGGAGTTGATGTAATAGTCAAATCAGAAAGGAATGTTTCTGTGTCGACTGTGTTACCATCAGGACCCATTAACTTACCGTATGAACCTGCGTTAGAGAAACCTGACATAACAAGTAATACTTTTCTGTATTCACCTGCAGTGTAACCAGATGCTACTAATGAATCACCTACCCATACTACAGTTACGTTTGGTGCAGTTACAGAAGAGAACTGACCTTTAGAGTAATCGAATAATCCTGGTGGGTCAAGAGCTGGTTCGTTACCTTCGTAGAATCTATCGTAAAGGTCTTTACCGTTGTCTGCTCCATAACCTTGGTTAGGGTTGTTCTGACCTGAATCAACTGCTTCAGGTGAACCGATTGGTGCGTAGTGTTGTGTGCCGCCAGCGCCACCAACATACTGTTGAATTTTAGGTACGAAGTAGAACAATTTACCGATAGGTAAGTTCATTGCTTGTACAGAAACGATGTCGTTTGCTAACAATTTAGAGAAAACACGTCTAACGATTGGGAATACAACAGTTTCGAATGAACCTGATGAACCGTCAGCAGTTGCCTCGTTAATTAAGAAAGAAGCTTGGTTTTCATATAACTGAGCTACGTTTTCTTTTAGGTGGCCGTTAAGACCTTCTAGGAATCCTAATTTATCCCATTTGTTGATAGTATCTTCTTTGATAACTTTAAGGTGCTTAAGACCGATGTTACCAACAAGACCTGATTCTAATAATGCTCCCATTTTAGTTTTTATTTAGTTTTGTTTTAGTTTATTTTTATTTTTGTAATTTACTCATTAAATCTTTCATTCTTAAGAACTGAGGATTTTCATAAGTTTTTGACTCAATAAGATTTGTAGAAGCTCCTCTTGATGGAGTCTTAGCAACTTTAGCCTCAACTGATTCAGAAATAGTTGAGGTTTCTTTGCTTTGATATTCTTCTTTCAAAGTCTTATAAAGAGTCTTTGATTCTTTTAAAGATTCAACAGTGTCAAATCTTCTCAAAATGTTAATTTTTTCTTGTTTTGTTGTTGTGTGCTCAGTGAACAATCTCGTTGCGTAAGCTAAGTTTGAATTGAAAACAGCTACTTCATTTAATTTTTCTCTGAAAATATTTAATGCTTTTCTGTATTCTTCATTCTTTGCTCTCAAAGATTCTACTTCTTTAGCCATCTCACTCTCAGATACAGTTCTTACCTTTTGTTTTGGTAAACCGTGTCTTCTTGGGTCGTTCTTAGAACCATTACCCAAAGTACGAGCAGCTTCAGTTGTTTCAGCTTCTTCTTCCTCCGACATTTCAAATGACTTCTTTTTCAAGTTCATACCAACACCCTTAGGTTTAATAGTCATTGAACCTTCTTTCATTTCACCGTCTTCCATTTCAGAATCTTCCATTTCAGATAGGTCAAATGATTTTTTCTTAAGGTTCATTCCCATACCTTTTGGTTTAATAGTCATTGACTCCTCAACCTCACCTTCGAATGCTTTTGTTTTTTTATTCATACCTTTTTTTGTTGTGTAATCTTCATCACCTTTATGGGTTTTTGATTTTTCACCCTTTTTCCCGTAGTCACCTTCACTCATTTCTTCGTACTCTTCATCAGAAGATTCATCTTCATAATCTTCCGTTTCATCTTCGTCTTCAGAAATTTCGATTTCGTAAACTACATCGTCTTCTTCGTACATCTCGTCCATTGTTTCTTCATAGTCTTCACCTTCTGTGTGAATTTCATATTCAACATCAGAATTAGTATCCTTAAGATGAATTGAATCTTCATCTTTAGAAACAATAATACCATCTTCTTCGCCCATGGCTTTGAAGACTTTTAAGATTTCATCATCAGACGCAGTTCTAAGGTCTAAAGGTAATAGAACTTCTTCTTCGTCATCTACTTCTAATTCATCACCAGGTAGGTCCAAAGACATAAGGTCTTCTTCACCTCCTAATGTTTCATCAGAAAATTCATCGTCAGATTCTTCATCATCAGATTCTTCATCGTCCATTTCAAGTTCAGCTTGTTCTTCCATTTCGTGAGCGTGCTCACCTTCTTCCATTTCTGATACTTCTTTCATAGACTCCGCTTTTTCAACCTCTTCAAGAGATTCCTTTACTAGTTCACTGATTTCTTCCTTCATAGTAGAAGCAAGTATTCCTTTTGCATTTTGAGTTACGGCTTCTTCCAAATTTTTCATTTGTAAAAGTGCCTCTTCAACTAAAGATTTTTTTTCGTTTTGCATTTTAGTTTTAACAAGAGTTTGTTTATTTTCCTTAATAAATATCTCAGTTTTAAAAAAAGTTTATTTTTTAATGAAATGGCAAAAAAAAATCGGGTTTTAGCCCGATTTTAATTTTTAATATTTTAATAAATTTTTTATTCGAAAACTTCGTCAATCTTACTTTCACTTACTGAAGTAATTCTCCAATCGTTTGTAAAACCTTCAAACTTTTTAGTAACTTTAGCTTCAACATCAGTAACACTGAAACCTTTTACCAATTTTTCTTCTCTAATTTTTTTTACTTTGCCAGTGTCAGTATCGACCAAGTCATACTGAATTTTGGCCACAAAATATTTTTCGTCCATAGTTTTAATTTTTTTTTAATAACCTAAATAATCGGAAAGTCTTCTCATTAAGTCAACAGACTTATCGTTTTTTGTAATGTTTTCAGGTGATTTTTTTTCTTCCTCTAAGTTTTCTTCGTATTTGTTTTTGTCTTCTTTATTTAAAAACAAATAAGCTCCTGGCGTGGATGGCGAAGATACTAAGTCAAAACAAATTAATTCAAAATCATCTTGAACTTCATTTTGTTCTCCTTTCTTAGCTAAAGAACCAATACCTCTTGACGATACTCCCATAGTAACCCCTTGTCTCATTAAGTTAGCTGCAACATCACCAGGTGATGAAACTATACCTCTTTCATGGAAACCTGGTGTAGTTAATAATTTAATCTTACCCATAAGGACATTACCCTCCCACCATACATCAGTAATAAGGTGAGATACTCTTTCCAAATCAATTAGTGAAGATTCAGGGTGATTTAACTCAGATATAGAAAGACCTTTGTTAATTGCTTTCTTATATTTTTCAACTTCTCTCTTTAATATCCTCTCAGGATAAACTCTACCATTTCTATTTGGTACACCATATTTCTGAAGTGTAGCGTAAAATTCAAAAGGTTTTGAGTGTTCTAACTGACCATAAGATTCTCTTATTACTTCAGCGTTTCTGAATTCGTTAGGTGATACTGTTCCCGCATCCCACTCAACCAATATACCATTTCCTAAATCGTTTGGACCTAATACTCTCATTGTATTTTTTTATAATAAATACTATGGAATATCAAATGTTTTTTGATTTTGATTTTGATAGTTGAAAATATTCCGACCTTAAAAGTTCATCTTGATAAACAGACTTAGCAATTTTTTTAATTTTTTCTTTTAAAATTTGTGATTTGAATTCAAGAGAATCTTTTAGAAATAGTGTGATTTCTAAACTCATAAAACTTTTTTTATTTAGTTGTATCCCACTTGAGCGTAGGTCCAAATCAACAATAGAGTTTTTTTCAAACACATCTTGGTCAATAACCTCTAACAAATTATGTTTAATTTGTCTATTTAAATTTCCCGTTACTCTATCCCAATTTTCTACTTCCTTTATTGGTTCAACCCAAGATTGTATGTTTATGTAAAGTGATTTAAAATTTATTGAATCTACAGTTCCGTACACACATTTCGCATTATCAAAAATTGATAATTTCGATGTTTTTCCTTTTTTCATTTATTATTTCATCTAAGAAGTTTTATTGTTTGATATATTATAATCAAAAAAAAAGTATTTGTCAAAAACTTCCCAAACTCAACTATATTTATTAAGATAGTATTATGATAGTAATAGAAGTACAAAAAGGTGAAAGTATCGAAAAAGCGTTAAAACGATACAAGTACAAGGTCATTAAGACCAAACAGATTGATATGTTACGTGAAAGACAGGAATTTGTCAAAAAATCGGTAACAAAAAGAATGAAGAAACAAAAAGCCAAATACAAACAATATCTTCAACACATAGACACAAAATAAAAAAGTCCGAATAAATCGGACTTTTTCTTTATAACCCTTGTTCTAATTGTTTAAGTTTATATAACGAAATCAAATCAGATTCACTTTCTTGTATTTTTTGAATTGTATTACCAATTTTTTCTTTTAACTCAGAATCATCTGACTCAGCAATTTTATCTGACAATTTTAATATAACGTTTTCTTTGACTAATTTAATTTCTTCTGAAATTTGTTTTTTATTCAAGGACAATAAAGATTTTAATTCTTTTTTATCTTCTTCAGAAATATTTGAATATTCTTTATTGAATGTATTTGTAACAATTTTTAACATAGATGAAAGTGGAATGTTCACACTTTCTTGAATGTTTTCTTTTTTTGTTGAAAGTAAAAGACTTTTAATTTGTGTTTTTGTCTCTAATATTCTTTCAAGATTTGTAATCTTATTTTCGTAAACCACAAAATCAATGTTGGAATATTCATTTTCAACATCACCTTCTAAATTTGTTTTTACCCACTTATATAGTTCATCAATTTTTTTCTGATTAGAAGAAATTAAATCAGATAATCTTTCGAACGATTCATTAACGTATTCACCTGCAATATCTTTGTTGATACCTTTTTGCGCTGATAAATCATTATATATAAAGTACATCTCAGAGATGGCTTTGTCGGATAAGAAGTTCTTTTTGAACTCTTTTATAACGGTTTTGAAATTTTCTTTACCGTATGATTGAACGATTAGATGGTCTAAATTTGATTTAAATTGTCCGAACTTATTCATAATAATTTTATTAATAAATATTACTTATTCAGTAACTCATTAAGTTTATCTTCAATTTCACCCAAAGATTTTCTTCCTTTGGACAAATCAAGTATATCTTGACCTCTCAAAATGTCATCCTCAATCAAAAGATTCATATCTCTATCTTTGATTGATTCGGGTGTAACTTCAGCATCACCACCACCTGGTGCTGGTGCCTCAGGCGTTTCAGGAATTTCAGGAGCTCCCGTTTCTAAAGATGCTGGTTCACCAAATCCACCTAAATCACCAATAGCAGGTTCTGTTGTTTCACCTGCGGGTTCTTCACCCGGAGCTGGTTGTGTTCCTTTATTACCGTATAACTTATCCAAGTTATCAAATATACCTGTCTTAGTTATTACTTGAGGTGTTTGTTCAAGTTCAGCGGCTACTGCCTTTTCAATTCTTTGTTGTTGAATATCAAGTTTAATTTCTTCATCTGAAAAACCAAGAATATGTTTTTTAGCCCATGAAGATGAAACTGCCTGTATACCATTACCAGGGTCACCAACAGCATCTTTGTAAAGAAGAATTTTTTCTTTCCAAGTTTCTAATTTTAACAAATCAGCTTGTGATGACGGGTTTGTTAATCCTAAAACAAAATTGTTTAGCTCATCTTCAAATCCAAGAATGTATAAGTGAATAATTGCAATCTTATTCATTTCTTGAATCATCGACTTTTGAATTCTGTTAATAGTTCTTGCAAAACGAATATCTTGCAATGATAAATTTTTACCATCACCTACAACATCTTCAAAACCTAAAAATGCTTTAGGAACACGAAGTGCTGTTAACAATTTCTTTTGAATGTATTCAATATCCGCAATCTCGGATAAATTTTGAGCTCCAGGTAAAGTGTCAATTGGGTTTGGTGCATTTGGGTCACGAACAGGAATAAAAAAGTCTTGGTCTACTGCCATTTGATTAAATCTCAAATCAACATTACCTGTTTGTGGGTCTGAAATTTGGTCCCTTTTAAACTTATTGGCAACTCTTTGTACATATGGTTCAACGTCTTTGTCATCCATATTACCAACAAACACTTTGAACACACGTCTTTCAGGTGCTCTTGAAGTTCTGTATACTAACATCGCATCTTCTGATAAAATTAACTGTTTCCAAATACGACGGGCTTTTTCTAACATTGAGGTACCGTAAGGTAACTTTCTATCGTCACCCAATAATCTAAAGTGAGCTATTTCCCATGTGTTAAATTCTAAACCTTTTTCGTTCCAAATAAATTTCAACGCTTCTGCAGTGGCATCTGTTTGATATTTACCTGCAGAAATTTTCATTCCTCTTTCAATCCTTTCAAGTTGGATGTTTGGTAATTGTTGGGAACCCATAATTCCCTTTTCTGGGTCTAATTTTAAATAGACAAAATTGTCTCCATACTTGCAAGTATTTCTTGTCCACATAGGTAGATTAGTATTGATATCCAATCTGTTATTGAACAAGTCTGCAAGAATTGATTTAATTCGTTTACTCTCAGAGTATATCTGTAATATAAATCCATCTTCATTTGCGGTTGTTGATTCTTCGGCATATATGTCAAGTGCTGCAGAAATTTCAGGAGTATATTCCATACTCTCATAGTCATAATACGCAGCCAATCTTGTTGGTTGATAATAAACGGCTTGAGTATATAAATTACTTTCAACTTTGGTCCATTGTTGACCCAAATAAAGTGATTGTTGAGCTTGAAGTTTTTCTCTATCGTACTCTTGTTTATCGGTTGTTTTAAGTAATTCTTTTTTGTCGAATTTATAAACAGGAGCTTGCTGGTCCAAAGTTGAGTCGGGACCAAAAACTTTACCAAGTCTCTGCCAAATCGTTAAATTATTTTCTGCCATTATACTCTTATTAATAATACGTTCATTCTTCAATAAAGAAATAAATATTTATCTACCGAATAACCATAAATACTTCTGATAATCACTTTGTGTAGGTTGACCAAACTTTTGATTGTCCCTTCCGTAGTTCCCCATCGATATTCCTGGATTGAAGTCTTTCATTGAACCTTTTACCGGTGTTTCATTTACCGTCCAACTTTCTACCATGGCTTTTGTTGTTTCTGTTACTTTTTCCAATTGTGAGAATGAAGTCTCACCAACATAGATTGCCATCGCACAAGACATGATAAGGTCATCGTGTTGTCCCTTAAGGTGGTCAGGTCTACCATTCACGTAAACAAAAGTGTTTAATTCATTTAACAAACGACTTGACCTAATATGAAATCCATGTCTTAATGCTTCTTCAAACGCAGCAACAATCTGAACTCTTTTTGAGTTAAAATTTATTCCCGGAATTTTTTCCATTGCCTTTGGGTCGTATTTCCACTTATCGGCAACATTCACACCATCAACGTATAAATTTTTATAACCAAGTTCTTGTAATTTTCTTGATGTGGATACACCCATACCACCTGTTATATCAATAACAACAAACGCATTATACATTACAGCCCATTTCATAGCAACTTCAGCAGCAACATCTGGTGGTATTTTTCCGAGGTATTCTAATACCTGTTCTCTTTCATCAAAATCAATAATGTTAAAAGTGGTAAAGTCTTCAGAATCACCTCTTGAAACGTCAATACCCATAATGTATTTGTGACCATCTACAGGTTCCTTCCACTGCCATATAGCACCACCCATAAATTTGTTTTCAGGGTTTTTGATGTCATTTTCTTTCATCCTTTCAACTACATCAGACGGGATTACAGAATCACCTGAACCCAAGAAGTTACATTCCAATTCCTGTGCAATTTTTCTCCTGTCAAATTTTAACTTTTTTGCCATTGCTTCAAACCAAGATGAATATGGTTTATAACCATCAGCAAACTGTTTTTTTATTTTGTCAAAATCACGGTCATATGGATTAATGTCCGAATAATCAATGGTAATCTCATCATCTTTATATTCTGCACGGTTTAATAGATAATGAACTATATCTTTAACTTTAATTAATTTTAAATCTTTAGAATATCGTGGGTCACGATACCAATACATTTCCGTGATTTTGAAATCATTCATACCACGAAGGGCTTGGTCGTAAATGCTGTAATAAATTGGGTCAAACCCGTTAGGGGTAGAAATAACAATTACTTTACCACCTGTAGACAAAGATGCCATACAGGCAGACCAGAAATCATCATCAGCGTCAATAAAGGCAGCCTCATCAAAAATAAGAATAGTCGGAGTATAACCACGAAGTGCATCTTTTGAAGTTGCAACTGCTTTTACCTCACAACCATTTGATAACTTAAAATGTTTTTGTGCATTCTTTTCATTTGAAAACCCGACACCTAACCAAGACGGCCATTGTTCAACAAAGGCTCTAATCTTGTTTGCCATTTCAATAGACGTATCCTGTTTGTTGGCAATAACAAGAATTTTTTCAGGTTTTGTTTTAGAAGCAAAAACCAAGCGTTTTGAAACCCAAGCAGATGTAATTGTAGATACACCAGCTTGTCTATATTTTAAAGCAATATTTTCTTCGTGATTATCGTAATCTTCAATTAACCTTATTTGGTCATGAAAAAGGTCTAATGGAACATACTTGGATTGTGTGTTATCGTAAGTCTGCAAATATGTCCTAAGTGCGTAAGGTGTATTTTTTACGCATTTAGCATACTCTAAAATTGCTTGTTCTTTCGATAACGCCATTAATCATAGTATAAATCATTTATGATAAATCTATACCTAAATCACCCAAAAAGTTTCTGAAGTCATCATCATCTTCTTCGTCCTCATCATTAGAACTAATAGCGTCTTCGTAGTCGTATTTTTTAAGTTCTTCGATGATTTCATCAACCATTCTTTTTACGATTCGTTTTCCTGCGGGTGTTTTACCCATGATTTCCCTAGCAACTTGGAAGAATTCTTCAGTACTCAAAGATGAGAATCTCGAGAACAAATAGTTTTGAATTTCTTTCAAATCATCCTCAAATAACTCATCAGGGTATGACGCTAAGAATCTTTCCCAAATTACAGGACCTAATCTTAAATCCCACATTTCGTATGGTAACGTGTCTTGTGACATCATAACCATCTCGGCAGCTTTAGGGTCATCAGGTAAACCTTGTGTACCTAATACTTCATATACACCCTTAAGTAACTCGTGAATCAGAATAGGGAAGAATAAACCTTTAACTTTAATAGTTGGGGGGTCTGTTTTGTCATCAACCTCTTCAGTTCCTTCAACACCTTGACCCGTCTCACCCATCATGTTCATCATTTGTTCTGGCATAATCCAGTACAATAAATCATTGATTGACATCAACACACCATAAAGATTCAATAATCTTGGGTCGATTCTATTTAATTCTTCCTCAACTAAGTTGAACATGTAGTGTCCTTTTTTGGATGCTCCTTGAATCAATGAGTTGATAAATCTTCTTTTTGCCTTTTCTAAGTCAAACTTTTCAAAAGCCTTCATGAAGTTATCTATGTCATCTTCCGCATCATCTTCAGATACACCAAATTTTTCTAAAACATCCTCTTCAGATGGTTCTTGAGATTTCTTTGGTAATTTAGATGTATCAACCTGACCCATACCTGATGTTAATTCAACATCAAACTGGAATGCGTTCTCAGGTAATGACATTTCTTTCTTGACCAAATCAACGGCTAAGTTTTCCAAATACTCTTTGTTCTCGTTCTCAATTGACTTAACGGTCTGAACCGCCTGAGCCATCATCATCATAAGTTGTTGTAGACCGTTCATTCCCTGAGGAATGTTAGTCAAACCTGTATAACGTTTTACCTTTTCTACTACATCTTTAAACCTTTTTGAGGCAATTAATTCTTCAAAAGTTGATACAGTACCATCATCATCTATATCAATATCCAATGCAGGATTGTCCGAAAACGGAGTATCCTTATCTTCAATACTTTTTTGAATGTCTGGTGACATTCTTTCGGGTCCATCATAACTGATTGGAGCTTCGTTAATTTTAATCCTCGTTTTCATCTCTGAATTGAATATTTAAGTTTTTAAATTTTAAGAAATCAGGTAATTCAGCTTTTGGTGCTGGCTGATGTTTTGGTTGGTATGGTGACTTCCTATCAGGTTTTGTTGGTGTTTTAACCGGAGTCTTAACGGGCGCCTCTTTTGTGTCACCAGCTTTTGGTGCTGGTTGATGTTTTGGTTGGTATGGAGATTTTCTGTCAGGCTTTGTCGGAGTCTTAACCGGAGTCTTAACAGGTGCTTCTTTGGTGTCCGCCTCTAAAATATCTTTCTTTGTCATTTTTTCAGTCATTACATATTTCTGAATCAAAGATACTAAAGATTCTTCAATCTGTCTAACAACCTTTTGATGATTTTCATTTTGTTGTTTTACATCTCTAACACATCTTTCATATTTATTCATTTGTTTAGCACTCCATTCACTTCTTTTAGTTGTCTTAAATTCTTTTCCTAATTGACTAGTACAAATTGCCCAAGCATTGTTTTCTTCTTTTTCTTCACCCATTGTAGAACGATTATTATCTGAGTCATCGTCCATTCCATCAGGTGCCATATCCTTCTCACCGTGAGGTGTTTCTTGACCCGTATCGGTCTGCATTGCTAAATCACCTAATGCGTCATCAGTTTCTATGTTATCTTCTTCAGATGCTATTTTTTTTGCGATTGAATCTACAGTTTGACCCAAACCGGCTAATTCTTCTTTAGCTTTTTTCGCAGCGTCTGTAATACTTTGTTCAGAGATTAATTTACCATATAAGGTATTGATTTGAGATTCATTCAATTTAGATAATGTTTCAAACCTAAATCCTTCTTTCAATAAGGCGATTACTTTGTTAGATTTCATAATACTAATGTTTTTTCATAATTTAACACGATGTCTCTTTCGTATAATTTGTCTTCTATATTTTTTACAGATTCACCAAAATGAAAAACTAGTCTTTTCATTTTTTCCTCTGTAACGGCATCAGAATCTGAATCTTCCCAAGCTAGTGCAATAACACCCTCAACCGAATCATAAACTGAAAAAAAATCTGAGTTTTGTATCAGATTTAAATGTAGTCCAGAATTTTTAAGAACTCCTACTTTCTTTATAAAATCAATTTGGGGTGGAGAGGGTTTACCTGAAGCTGGTTCAGAATCCCACTCATCACCCCAAACATCATCTATATCAGAGAAGATAAACTCGTAAATGTTATCGCCTCTAAAATTTGGTCCTAACTCATTTACGTAGATTAGCTTCATAAAATTTCACCTTTTCGTGTAATTTTAAGTTGTTGACCTTCGTTTTCAAAAACTAAATTACCCTTGTTTGTTTTACCTAAGAATTTAATATCCTTATGTTCTTTTACTAAAAAATCAGAAGTTAATTCTTGCTCAATAGTTTCTGAAAGTTCTTTGATTTGTGATTTAATAGTTACTTTATTTCTAATTTCAGAAATATAGTTATTAACTTTTCTATCTTCTTCAATTTTCTTTTCAGACTCAGTAATTACAAAATACTTTGAAAGTACTTTATCAACTTTAGATTCTGAAAAAATTTCGTCCATGATTTTATCATATCCAATTTCACCTTCAGCCATTTCTGGTTCTTCTGCAGGTGTCGGTTCAGTCATTTCAGTATTAGCATCAATATTTAAATCGATTTCATCATCAACACCGTAGTCGATAGTATCTTCTTCACCTTCAAGTTTGTTAAGGATATCGTCATAATCTTCTTCAGTCAACTTAGATAAATCCATGGCAGAAAAAATGGAATTTATCACGTACTTCATATTCTCTGAAGTCAAACCTTGTTGTTCGTCTAAAGTTCTTAATTTTTGTGTAATTTTACCTGTAAGTTTTTGAATTGCTTTGAAAGAAACTTCCTCATCACTACCGTCAGCAGTTGGTTCAGTTTCCATATCAAGACCTAAATCCATTTCTTCAGACCCACCATCAGCAGATGGTTCATCTAAACTTAAATCTAAATCTAATTCATCTGTTGCAGGTGCTTCAGCATCCATAGGTGCTGCAGGTGCCTCAGTATCTGCAGGTGCAGGTGGTAAGTCAAATGTTGGTTCAGCCGCTGGTGCTTCAGGTTTAGGAGTTTTTAAAACAAATTTCTTTTCTTCACCAAACAACGAAACACCTTCTTCATTTTCATGAACTCTGTTTAATTCTTTAGCTAATAGATTAAAACTCTTAAGTGCCTGAGAATATGAAGAATAGTATTTTCTATTTTTCATTGGCTCCATGTAATCTCCTGTTGATTCGTCTATGCTAGACTTGATAATATAACCATTCTTTTCATTAACGATGTGGTAAGTTTTTCCATCAGCTAACTGACGGCTATATTCAGTAGTTGATGTTTCTTTAATGTTAGTGCGGTCAACTTCATTAAAACGTGCTATTTCCATAATACGTCTTATTTTAGCTTCTCCCGTTAACTTTTCACTACCAATTGGTTTTAAATCTGCCATTTTTGTATATTTTTTTGTTAGTTGTTTAGTCCATTAAACCCGCCCAATGTAAAGGACTGACATTGGATGGCAATTACCGTAGTTTCTTCATCCTCTGTTGTCCATACTGGATGTGGTAAATCCCACGTTACAATTTCACCAACAGTTTGACCTGTTCCAGGTACATAACCTGTTAAGACTGCGGTGTAATAAGAAGTACATGCTGTTACTGCCATAATTTTTTTCTATATAAATATACTGAAATATCACATTTTTCAGCGTTTTATAAATTATTCAACAACTTCCTGTTCTAACGAAAGATTTTTGTCTGTTAATTCATTAGCAAAATCAAAAAGTTTTTGTATATATCCGTTCCTTCTCAAAAATTTGAATACTAAATTTTCATAAGAATATTCACCTTCTCTCTCAAGTCCGGCACTTCTATAATCTTTCAATCTATCTTTTATTTTTTCAATCATTTCAATAGATGATTGAAAATCGTCATTGTCAGAGTCTTCAATAGTCATATCAATAATGTCCATCCACTGTTCAACTTTCTCTTTAATCTTTCTTTCATCTATACTTACCTCTTCTAATGATGGTTCATTAATCCATTCATCAAAAAGTACCGAATAAACTCCTGACGATATATGTTGTTCACTACTATCTTGAACATATAACTCAACTTCATAACCTTTAACTTGAATGTCGTGAGTTGAATTGAATAATGTTTTTTTCATTTTGAAAAGTTCTTTGTAGATTTCTTTGAATTCTCCCGCCTCATCAAAATTATACATGATGTGTAAATCAACATCTGAAAAATCAGACCAATTGTAATTGGCTAAAGAACCTGTCATGGTTACGTCTGATACAAAAATATCAACATTTAAAAATTCAATGAATTCATTAGCAATTGCCAATAAAGCCTCCCTAACTTCAGGATGCATTTTTGATTGCTCTTCATTATCAACATTTGTCCAAATTTTAGGATTAAGGGTATCCTTAACTTGGAAACTAGACAATATCTTTTTAAATTCTTCCATTTTTATAAATATTATTCATCAATCCATTCTGTTACCTCTAACAAGTTTACAAACTTGTTATACCTTCTAATTACATTTTCCGCAATTTGCATTACTTGATTAGACGTTATTTTATAGGTACCTTCAGGGTTGAGTTCCTCATCCTCCTCAAAAGGTCTGTTTCCTTGTACCAAGATTTTACCCTCAAAATAATAGTCATCCCAATCTAATGAATCTTGATTTGTGTACATTACTATCTCCAATTCTGAATCTATATATGATTGTTCACTTACACCATTTGATAATAATTCCAATTTGAAATCTTCATTGATTCTTTTAAATACATTGTATAACACATCACTTTCAGCAATCTCATAACTTAAAACCATACTTTTATATGATAAACCTAAATAAGATGCCGCTTTTGAGAATTGGTCAGGAAATGTCGAGATTATACGATTGTATTTTGAATTACCATCAATAAATGTACTTGAATACCTTTCGAGGTCTACGGATACGATTATATAAACTTTTTCAATCCCATCAATTTCATCAAATCCAACTATTTTATAATCAACATTAACATCTTTGAATAAGATGTTATCAAATAATTTTTTGAGTGATTGTTCTTTTGGATTCATTAGGTTTATTTCCTAATAAATATCAACCTTACTAAAGTTTTGTAAACTTGTGTTTTTTTGCTATTTCAGTACTGAAATATTTTCCTTGTGATTCAGACATTCTGAATCTAGTGTATGTCTGATGGGCAACATCTTCATATTCATATTGTAATCCATTCTTAAATGTTACTAACATTTTTTTGGTTGCGGTATCGTATTCGGTTTTAGATAGATTTGAAGATTCTACTTCATTGATAATTTTTGTCCCGTCAATTTTTTCACTTTTGATTGCCATAATACTAATCTTTTAAAGGTGTTTCTAAGTCTATTCTAAGTAATTCTTGCTTTAAGTAATCATTAAAATCATGTTCATTTTCAAGTAGACCATACTTTCTTAAAGTTCCTACAATATGAGTTAAATAACTTATAATTCTATCCCTGATACGGTACCCTTCAGAAGTTATATTCTCACCTTTTTCAAGGTCACTATTTTTAACGTTACTGTTTTGGAAAAGTATTCTCATTTCATAATACGTTTTGAGTAATTTCTCAAAATCATCTTTCAATACAGTGTCCAAAAATTTTTTCCAAGGTGATTCCATACTGATAAATATAAGAAACCCCCACTTTTGGTGGGGGCTCTAATTAACTCTGATATTTTTTGAGTTGTTCTCTAATTTCTATTGCCTGTTCGAAATCTTGTTTCTCAATACAGTCTTTCAGTTTGGTCTCAAGTTCCGCAATTAGTTCCTTATTATTTTCAAAGTCCTTAATCATATCACGAATTTTGATTGCCAATAGAAAGTCCTCGTTTTCAACCGCTCGGTCTAATTCTTTCTTTAGACTTTCAACTTTCGTAGGTCCTTTCTTTTTACTGTCAAATGGTTTCATACCTTCAGAACCGTAAGTTCTTACAATACTTGTAATTTGGTATGAACCATCTTTTGATGTGAAGGTTTCTTTTGTCCAATCACCATTTTCATCTGTTCCTTTTTCTGTTGATGATTTACCAACAACATAACCACCACCCATTGGATTGTAACTTGAACCCAACATTTCTTCTAAATCTTTCATCATCTCATCGAGACTCTTTTTTCTTCCGTTTCCAAAAAAATCAAACATAGTTTTTTTTATTTAAGTTTTTTATTTTATCTTTGTAACCACAATAATAAAAAAATGTGCCAACCTATCAATACTGACATTTTGTCACCATCAAAAAATTAAATATGACATTTTGACAAAAGTTTGATACTTTCACAATTATTGTTACCTTTGAACTACAAAACATAAATACTATGATAGAAGAAATGGACCCTAATGAAAAATCTGGTCGACGTAATAAAGACCAAAATCCCCAATCCAATACACCCGTGTTGGATAACTTCTCCCGTGACCTAATCAAGTTGGCTGAAAAAGGAAAACTTGACCCCGTTATTGGTAGGGACCAAGAGATTGCACGGATTGCACAAATCCTATCTCGTAGAAAGAAAAATAATCCAATTATTATTGGTGAACCTGGTTGTGGTAAAACCGCAATCGTTGAGGGGTTGGCAATGAAAATCTTCCAAGGTGAATGTCCACAAAATCTTTGTGACAAACGTATCGTGTCGTTGGACATGACCTCGATTGTTGCCGGTACCAAATATCGTGGACAGTTTGAAGAGCGTCTTAAGGTAATTCTTGAGGAACTTAATAATAACCCTGATATCATTGTCTTCATCGATGAAATCCATACCATCATCGGAGCGGGTAATTCATCTGGTTCATTGGATGCCTCTAACATCTTTAAACCGGCACTTGCTCGTGGTGAGCTCCAATGTATCGGAGCAACCACATTGGATGAGTATCGTGAGAACATCGAAAAGGATGGTGCGTTGGAACGTCGTTTCCAAAAAGTACTGGTGGATGCGGCATCACCTGAAGAAACCCTTCAAATCCTAAACAACATCAAGGACCGTTATGAGGCACACCACAAAGTAGAGTATTCAAAAGAGTCACTTGAGGCATGTGTTTATTTGGCTGACCGTTACATCACTGACCGTGAATTCCCCGATAAAGGAATTGACATCATGGATGAAGTCGGTGCTCGCTCTCAAATCAACGTCAAACTCCCTGAAGAGATTGAGCAACTGAAACTTAAAGCGTCAGACATCAAAGAACAAAAACTTCTTGTGGTAAAAAAACAGAACTACGAAGAAGCCGCTCATCTTCGTGACAAGGAAAAGAAAATCCTCAAACAACTTGAGGACGCTAAGAAAGATTTTGAACTCAAACAAAATACTCAGCGAAAACTTATCACCGAAGAAATGGTCTACGAGGTTGTTTCACTTATGACCAAAATCCCAGTGAACAAACTATCACAAAAAGAAATGGAAGGTCTCCTTGAACTTGAGAACAGTCTAAAAATGAATGTTATCGGTCAGGACTCCGCTGTAACCAAGATTGCAAAAGCGGTTCGCCGTAACCGTGTGGGTATTAAAGACCCAAATCGTCCAATTGGTTCGTTCATTTTCTTGGGTTCAACAGGTATTGGTAAAACACACTTGGCAAAACAATTGGCTAAGGAAATTTTTGGAGCTGAAGATGCTCTTATTCGTGTGGACATGTCAGAATATCAAGAGAAACATTCAATGTCTCGATTGATTGGTTCACCTCCAGGTTATGTTGGTTTCAACGAAGGTGGTCAACTTACCGAAGCGGTTAAGAACAAACCATATTCTGTTGTGTTGTTTGACGAGATTGAAAAGGCAAACAAAGACATCTTCTCTCTTCTTCTCCAAGTGTTGGATGACGGTCACCTGACGGATGGTATGGGTCGTAAGATTAACTTCAAGAACTGTATCATCATCATGACATCTAACATTGGTGTTAAAAAACTTCAAGACTTCGGTACTGGTGTTGGATTTGAGACATCATCACGTATGTCCTCAAACGAAGACTTGAAAGTACAACTTCTTCAAAAAGAACTCAAAAGTTATTTCACTCCTGAGTTCTTGAATCGTCTTGATGAAGTGGTTATGTTTAGTTCTCTCGGAGAGGTTGAAGTTAAACAAATCGTGAACATTGAACTTTCAAAACTCACGAAGCGTTTGAATCGTCTTGGTTACCACGTTGACTTTGACGAATCTCTCCACATGTTCTTGGCAAAAGTTGGATTCGACGAAAAGTACGGTGCCCGTCCTATCAAACGAGCAATCCAAGAAAAAGTGGAAGACTTCATCTCTGAGGAAGTACTTCGAAGTAACATTAAGATTGGTGGACATTACCAACTTACCGTTACCGACGAAGTGGTAACTCTTACATCAAAAGAAGAGGAAGTAATTAAGGGGGGAAATTAATCCCCCCTTTTTTTTGTTTGTTAACAATTTTTTATTATCTTTGTAGTCACTATGGAAAATAACACCCTCAAACGATTTATGGAACTACTTTCGGTTCCAAGCAAAACTTACCGTGAAGACCGTATGGTCAACTACCTTATGGGTGTTATTTCCAAGATGGATGATGTTTCCGTATACAAAGATGAACATGGAAACATCTATGCCACCAAGGGTATTTTAGAATCAGGACACTACCCGATGTTTATCGCTCACACGGACACGGTACACGAAATGGTGGAAGAAATTGTGGTAGTAAAAACTTTGTTACCAAAACCAAATACTTTTGGTATGACTTTCGACCCTACCGTCCAACATAAATCACTTAAGGCAATTACTCCTGATGGAGACCCTACCGGAATCGGTGGTGATGATAAGTGTGGAATTTTCATATGTTTGGAACTTCTTGAAAAGCTTGAGTACTGTAAGGTTGGACTTTTTGTGTCTGAAGAAACAGGTTGTGTTGGTTCATCAAAATGTGATGTAAACTTTTTGAAAGATGTGGGTTATGCTGTTCAGTTTGACGCACCTGGTGATGCTCTAATTACCGAGTTATGCTCGGGAGTTCGTTTGTTTGAACAAAATGGTGAGTTCATTAATCAAGTTCTTCCTGTGATTGAATCCGCCATGGGTACCAAGATGTTCCGTCAGTCTCACCCTTACACCGACGTATCACAAATTAAGAAGAAAGGTGACTTCTCTTGTATCAATATCTCTTGTGGTTACTACAACATGCACACACCGAATGAGTTCATTGTTGTTGAGGATGTTGAAAGGGCGATTGATGCAGGTTTGAACATTGTTGAAAAACTCGGTTACAACAAGTTTGAATATGGTTACGAAAAACCGTCACACTTACAATACGGACTTTTTAATTTGGGGGATACCAGTGATGAAGATGATGATGATATAGATAACCCACCATTTGACACTGATGATTTCGA
>ENA-UPTJ01000161-UPTJ01000161.1-marine-metagenome-genome-assembly--contig:-NODE-161-length-43495-cov-17.124010_pt1 | contig 43495 bp, 42 predicted proteins | sample MGYA00238168_ERZ767080 | MGnify/ENA primary metagenome ERZ767080 (study PRJEB28935, sample SAMN06266237) | marine metagenome | isolation source: Columbia River Estuary | place: USA:Columbia River... | reverse complement strand
ACAAAGCAGATTGGCACCAAAAATGAGTCGACAAAAAATAATCGAAGCGCCAGCAACCTGAAAATACTCATATTCAAAGTCTCTCCGTCAAATGCCAAGAACTGCAGCCCCACAAGATTAGAAAAAAATCGCCACCACGAAGATTGCTGAAATATTTCTGGTGCAATCACAGCATTACCAAATTGCAGATTACGACCGATTACATATCCGTATCCACCCACTGCAAAAGAAATAATCGTTAGAAATACCAAAACGACATAAGTTTTCTTGAACTGGAATTGTTTTATAAATTTTGAAACTAACCAGCCGAAAGCTAGGGCTACAGCTAAGTGTGGTCTCAGGGGAATGAGCACCAAAAGCGACAGTTGTTTGAGTTGCCTGTTTTGTCCAATGAAAAAGTAAGTTGCTGCGAGGGCAATTTCTAAATCGCGTAATCCAAGTGTCGACAGAAAGATGAACAGCGGCCCAGCGAAGAAAATGGCATGAGTCAGCTTGACAGTCAAGTTGTTGTGTTCTAAAAATTTGACACAAACCCGATATAGCAAAAGCAAGCAAATCGCCTGCAAAAATTTCGTGGCCAGAATAGGTTCAATACCAAAAATATTTAACAGCCGCACTGGAACAATTATCAGGTATCGATCTGCAACAAATTGTTGGGGAGAAAGCAGTAGGCCATTTTGCAATAGGCGGTCATACATCTCAAGTTGCGTTACCTGATCGTATGAATAAAAAGTTGACTGTTCGGCGCCGTATTTGAATTTGATCGCGATAACTGCCAAAGTCCAAACCAAGACATACAGAGTCGAGTACGCGCGCCACTTTCCATTTTGACGAGCAATAGTCAGCAGCGCTGCCCCAAGAATCAAGGCTTGAAATGTATAAAAAGCCATCAGATCAATCTCGCTGCCCAGTCCCATTTACCCATGAGTTTTTGGTGCAATGTCTGTCGCGAGTCGTAATTCCATACGTCAATCCGTGGGATTAAAAGCAGTTCTGTTGTTGCGTCAAATCTTCCCCAGTCGCTGGTCGCGGCAAACTTAAAGCCAACTTCACCAGCGATTTTCACCACATCTGAATTGTAAGAACCATGGGGATAGCTCATTGAGTCAACTGACTTTCCAATTGAATCTTCAAGCCAAGCTTTGCTTTGGTTGAGTTCATTTTGAGCTTCGCTAATTGAAATAGTTGCAAGGTGGTTGTGTGAAAACCCATGCCCACCGATTGACACTCCGGGCATTTTGCTGAGTTCAACCAGCTGAGACTTCGTTAAATATTTTTTGTCGCCTGAGAGCACATTTTGGGGCGTGACGAAAACCGTGAACGGAAGATTGTTTTTGCAAAGCAGCGGAGCAGCCGTGGTCAAAGTATCGGCGTAACCATCATCAAAAGTTATTGAAACCCCTGAAAGAACTGCGTTTGTGAGCTCAACAGTTTTAAGTAGATTGCTCTGGTTTAACTCATTAAGAAGTGCAACATGGTCAGAAAAAAATTGCTCGGAAAGTGTGTAGAGATCTTTTTGTTTGTTCTCGCCAATTGAGTGATACATCAGCACGCTTCGACCAGAAAGCGATGCTTTGCGATTGAACCTGGCCGAACTGACCAGTTGAGCCAATCGGTATTTCCAAAGATTCATCTGGAAGTTACCCCTTCGACGGTTTAGACGGCGCAATAAGTTGATTTATAAGTTCTTGCGATACCTAATCAGTCTACCTACGAGCGGTTGCACGTAGAAGGGAGTTCCGTTGTCCCATTCTCCGACATATTTGATTTCAGTCGCCCCAGTTCCATGTTTGAAATCATAAACACCTTTATTTTTAACTGGATCAATACCGCTCAAGTCGTATTGAGTAATTTGCGAATCGGCACACGAGTTAAACAACGACCAAGCAGTCGTATACGACGAGTATTGCTTTCGTCCTTGTGGCGTTGCTGCGGCAAAAATATCCCATGCTTTATTGCCAAGTAAAAGTGCACCACGAATTGCTAGAGCGTTGCCCTGTTCATCGTCACATCGAAAAATCTTCAAATTTGTTTTGCAGTTAGCAACAATCGAAGTAATTACCGCAAGGTTTGGAGTATCTGAAGTTGAGTCGAGACCTTTGTATTGACTGAGTTGACCATAAATTGAGGCAATTTCTTCAGGTGTGAAATCTTGCCACTCGTATGGCTTTGAATTTCTAGTTTCTCCTCGACGTAAATTTCTGGACCAGTTAGTTGAAAGCATCTCTAGTCGTGTTTGTTCGGTGAGCGTTAAGTCGTATTGCAAACTCAGCCCAGTTGATAACGGGGCAGAGACCTGCTTCCAACTATTTCTTCGGAGCTTCTCACAACTTTGCTCATTTGTATGTTCTAGTGAATTCAAACGAACAAAAATTCTCTTGCTGCCCGTGATCATGGCGATGCATTGCAGAAATTGAGAAGTTAACAAGTCGAAGTTGGCAACGGGGCCACCAGGTATCCACGCAAATGTTGTACCGAGAATTTGCTTAGTTAGAACTTGAGCCAGGCATCCCTCGGGGCTTTGATTTTGAAGTCGAATTATGTTCCAGCCGAAGTCGGCCCGATGGTTTGCCCAACTCGATGATTGGTAGATGTTGTAGTCAGCAAGTTCTAAGAGTGCTTGATCCCAATCAAGGTCAGTGCCTTTCCATTCTGACCATCCAGAAAATCGGGAAGATAAGGAGTTGTCTTTAGTACTCATAGAAAATTGAGCAACCAAATTTGTTTGTAATATTCGGGGGCTGTTGGCAAGACAGATATCGGAAGGTCTGGCCAGGTCATCAGTGTCACTCGGTGTTTGCGAGCTAACTTCGCCAACTGCTTTTGTGAATCGCGCGCTGCGTAAACAGGAAACCCATATGGACACGTCCCACTTTCAAGAGTGCTAAAAACTGGTTGAAGTCCAAGTTTGACTATGTCAGCAAGTATTGCGTTGTATAGATTGCGTCGTCGAGCAACTTCGTTGGTTTCGTTTACAGCCAACATCTTGGTGACGCTTGATCGGTTCGGATTTGGCATTCCAGGGATGACTTTTTCGACACTCGAGTCAACTAGGGGCATGGCTGATCCGGTTTTCAGTTGTCGAACTTTTTTCACAGCAGACTGAGCGAGATTAAGTACTGGAATGTTGGTCTTTCTCTCGATTTGGGCAAAGAGACTCAATGCTGAGTCGCGAAAACTTACTGCTGAGTTTTGAAACTCAAGCTGCGGTGCAATCTCGGTGTCGTTGTGAGAAGTTGTGAGCATTGCACCGTCAGAAGTTCGCACAGATTTGCGGAAGCTAGTAATGCCATATTCAGTCCTTTGGCCCAATAGCTGATTGTTTGTGTCACGACTCAAAAATCCATGAGCGTTATCCTCGATAATTTTGGCGTCGGAGCTAACACAATATTTCTTGAATGGTTCAAGATTCTGAGGAAAACCAAAATAGTTAACGGCAATGATTGCTTTAGACTTTGGTGCACTGTCAAGGCCAATTGGTTCAAGCTTTTTATCGACATCATAAAATGTTGCTATTGCACCAAGCTCATTAATCGCAGCAAGTACATCTCTGCAGATAAAACTCGGCAGCATCACAGAATCATTTTCGCCAACGCCACAGGCAACGAGTGCCTGTTTCATCGCAAAGCGACCAAGACTGAAGTATCGAACCGTTGTCATTTGGGCTTCTGTGTCATCGAGTTCTTGGCAAGCAACATCAGCCCAGCGTAAGTCTTAATTAGAAACGGAGAGAGTCGCAACGCAGTTAGAAATAGTTTGAGGGCTTGGCGTGGCTGACTATTGAGTTGACGTGCTGCACCATAATTTGCAATTGCCATTCGGTGTCGCATTCGCAACTGGTTGGTTACTGTTTGTTTTTGCCGCGCAAAGTGTCTCTTAAGGACTTCTTTTTCACTGGACAAGTTTCGTAGCACCGCGCTGCTTGCGCTGTTTGCGAGTCGATGAAACTCACCTAAAAGTTCGGGAATAAAAACCGTCAAAGGCTTTTGCTCTGCAAGACGTAGCCAAAGTTCATAGTCTTCGGCAGTAACTATTTCTGCTGACTCATCAAACCCATGGACATTTCTCAACAGTGACGTTTGGATGAATGTCGCCGAGGTCGAAATACAGTTTCCGCGAAATAGAAGCTTTTTATACTTGGCGTTTTTAACAGGACCGTACATCACCGAGCGAGTTGATGAGTCAGTGTTTATCCAAAGTTCTCCGTGACAGATTAACTGTGCGCCAGTTTGTGCAGCATCAACACATTTTTCTAATTTTGTTGGATACCACTTGTCATCCGAGTCAAGAAAAGCGATGTATTTTCCGGAAGCTGCGTTGATTCCTTGGTTCCGCGAGGCAGCAATGATTCCGTTGTTGCTGAAATTGATCAGTTTTATTCGAGGATCTTTAAAAGACTCGACTACTTCAATCGTGTTATCGGTAGAAAAGTTGTTGACGACAATTGCTTCCCAGTTTTGATACGTCTGCTGGCGAACTGATTCAAGTGCGCGGTTCAGCAATGGTGCATGATTAAAAGTCGGTATGACTATTGAAACTAAGTCGCTCTGTTTCATTGATTTGCTCCGAACCAGTCTTTGCAGGCGCGAAGAAGACGGTCAATTTCAACTTCGAGTTGTGTATTTAATTCAAGACCCGTGTTTTGAAGCTTTGTTGAGTCATAAACAAATTTAGACGGCTCTGATTCAGGCTTAGCTCCGAGCACTTCAAGTTTGGGTTTGAATCCGAGAACTTTGGCGCATCTTTCAGCGATGAGCTCTGCCATTTCTAGAACCTTGAGCGTATGTTGGCTACCCAAATTGAAAATTCCATCGCCAATTGATTCAGGGGGCAAGAAAAGACCGTGTTTGATCGCCAAACAAGTGTCGGTGAATGGTAAAAAATTGCGGTATTGCATGCCATGTGATTTGAGGGTCAACTTCTTGCTTACCACCGCTTGGCGGCACAGATCGTTAGCAATGATTTGCCAAATTTTTGCATCTTTTGTCATTGGTGCGCCAAAACCGTTGGCGCTCCGCAAACTCAACCCTTCAATTTTGCCCGCACGATTTGCACTTCTAACTATCTTTTCTGCGTCAAGGTGGGTCTGTGCATACGGGTCAGTCGCTTGCGGTGCCGTGTTCTCATTGATCAAGCCAACTAAAGAACTTCCGTATACCTGAATTGTTGACAGGTAAACAAAACGTGTTTTGGGTTTGCAAGCCTCAACAACTCGTGTTGTGTATTCAACATTCACACGCTGTGCATTATGCGAGTCTGCACGTGACTCTGAGTCGTTCAACGCGACGAGATGAACCACATGGGTAATACCAGTCAACATCTCATTTATAGATGATGAGTTTTCGAAATTGACCTCAAAAGTTTCGGCGCTTGGAGCCCAACTCGGCGAACTTTGTTTGTATCTCGAAGCAAGCCGCAAATTTATTTGCGAATCCTCAGCTAGTAATTGCGCTAGTCGTCCGCCGAGCGTGCCGAAGCCGCCCGTCAGAAGAACATTTTTGGTCATCGATGAACTAGTTGCCAGTTATATGGAAAGTGTGGGTCACTTGGATCTCGGCGATGAATTTCGCCTGGGTCATGGGGGATGCTTGCACAATTTGCAACAACAGCCATTTGTGTTCCAACTCCTTTGAAGCCGTTCCATACTTGTTTAGGCACAGTCACAAGCCAATAGTTCTCTTCACCTAAAAACAATTCTTGCACTTCGCCCTTGGTCGGGCTTTCTGGTCGGTCATCAAAGAGCACAAACTTTATTCGTCCAAATGGAACCGCGTAGTTAAGCACCATCGTGTCGTGGTAGTGCCAAGCTTTAACTGCATCAGGAAACACACACGAGAAATAAATTTCACCAAAGTTCTGAAAGTGTTTGTCAGTTGACTTGAGCATATGCATGACCTTGCCTCGCTCGTCAGAAATCTGCATTAGTGGGGTGATTATTACTCCATCAATCATTTGAGTTTCTCCATATATTTTGCTAGTTGTGACTCGGAAGTCTCACGCACAGATGCTTTATTAAATGTCTTTAAGTACCAAGAAACAGTCTGAAACATAGTTTCTTCAAAATCCCATTGAGGAGACCAATTCATTTGTGTTTGGGCTTTTTCACAATTCAGATGTAACAGCCCTGCTTCGTGCACCTTCGGGGTTGCTTGATCGACTTTTACTTCCCCAGATCCCCAAATAGTGACAGCACTTTTAGCCACATCCAGAACGCTGAACTTGTCCGATTCTGCTGGCCCAAAATTCCACGCACCGTTATAACGGCTCGGCTCTTTGAGCAGAAAGTCTGCGAGCTGAATGTACCCAGACAAGGGTTCAAGCACGTGTTGCCACGGTCGAGTCGCATCGGGGTAACGCAAAACAATCGGCTGACTGGTTTTCAAAGCCCGAATGCAGTCAGGCACAATGCGATCTTCTGCCCAATCGCCTCCACCTATTACGTTTCCGGCACGCACTGTTGCGGCACCAAAGTTGGCTCGATCGGCAAGAAAAGATTCAAAAAACGAACTGAACACAAGTTCTGCCGCCGCTTTTGATGCACTGTATGGATCGCGGCCACCGAGTTCATCAGTTTCGCGATAACCGTGCGTGACCTCTTTGTTTTTATAACACTTGTCTGACGTCACAAATATGAGTGAGCGAATCGATGGGGTGCTTCTCACCGCTTCCATCAAGTTGATAGCACCACCGATGTTTGTGTCGTAAGTAGTTTTCGGGTCTGCATAAGACCTTCGAACGAGAGCTTGGGCTGCCAAATGAAAAACAATTTCAGGCTCTGATTCGTTTATAAATTTTTTTAGTGCGCTGGCATCGCGTACATCGCCATCTTTATGCCGAATAATTTTTTCAAGTCCGAGCTGCGAAAAGTGTGTTTGACTATTTTCGGCGGGTAGTGCAAAACCCGAGACTTTTGCGCCAGCAAGGTGAAGCCACAGCGACAACCACGAGCCTTTGAAACCAGTGTCGCCAGTTACAACAACACTTTTACCTTTCAGGTTGTCGAATGCTTGTTTCAGCGAACCCATGGTGCCTTGCCCGATTTATACATTTGATTTAGTAGTTCCCAGTCGCGGTAAGTATCCATGCATTGCCAAAATTCATCGTGCGGATACATCGTCATTTTGTGCTCGTGAACAATTGATTGAATCGGTTCTTTTTCAAAGACCAAGTCTTCACGATTCTCGAGATAATCAAAGACGTTTGGCTCACAAACAAAGAATCCACCTGAGATTCGCCCGCCGGACGCTTGAGGTTTTTCGTTGAAACCGGTCACATTGTTCTGATCGTCAACCTGCAACTCGCCGAATCGACTTGGCGGTCGCACACCGGTAACAGTCAAAATTTTCTTGTTGACTTCGTGGTGTTTCACCAATTTGTTTAGATTGACATCGCTTAGTCCGTCGCCGTAACTGAGCATAAAGGTCTCTTGTCCGATCAGGTTTGCAACTTTGCGCAACCTTGCACCAGTCATTGCATCTAATCCGGTATCGGCCATTGTGACTGCACAGTTGACGTTGTTGATCAGACCAGTGAATTTGTGGATGCTTGGAAGCTCGGGCTGTGACGCCAACTGCTGAATTTCGCCCGGTTGTTGTCGAAAGAAGTCAACTACGGTCTCTGATTTGTAGCCAAGACACAGAACAAACTCATTTAATCCAAAACTCGCGTAATAGCCCATGAGATGCCAAAGAATTGGCATTTGTCCGACTCTTATTAATGGTTTTGGAATGTCGTCGGCGACATCTCTGATTCGTGTCCCGAAACCACCACAAAGCAAAACTGTTTTCATTTGTATGCAACTTGGTCTGCAATTATCGCAGTTGGATCAAAAAGCCTGACAGGGGCTTGTGGGTTGTTGATGAAATCTTTTATCGCTTTTTGTTTGCTCGCGCCAGTGGTGATCAGAATTCGATTTTCAGTTCTTGCAAGTGACTTGAGAGTCAGAGTGATCCGCTTTTTTGGCAGATTCGGAGAGTCGTTGACAACGCAGCAAACTTCTTTTGAGCCAAGTGCCGGGTGATTCGGCAACAAACTGGCAATGTGGCCATCGTTTCCCATCCCGAGGAGGCAAAAGTCAAACATATTGATTGCTTCAATTCTACTTGCATATTTTGAGGCTGATTCTTCGGGTGAATCATGTGCGTTGGGCCCGATTATCTCACCAAACTTTTCGCCGATCGACTTCTGAAGCACCCTGGTTAGTTGCAGTTGGTTTCTCTGTTCGTCGTCATGGTCGACACATCGCTCGTCAGCCAAGAACCATTTGACTTGAGACCATTGCGCATCATTTTGACTTAGAAAGCTTAAAGTTTTTGCAATCGAGTTACCCGCGGCAAGAATCACATTTGCTGAACCTCGCTCAAGGATGGCGGCATTTATTAGCGAAGAAATTTTTACAGCTGTGAACTTGAATGCTTCAAGATCAGTCGTGAAAAGCTGAACCCTAGGGTCTGCAGCTGAAAATTTTTGGTCGACTGACACTCAGTAATTCTAGATTGATTAGTCAGTTACAACTTATATTTGAATGAGGGTGTGCCATCGGCTGAGCGTGCTGTCTAGGTTGAAAAGCTCATCGGCTCTCAATTCAGGTCTGTGCACTTCAAGATTTGTTAGCGCATCGGCAAGTTCACTTGTTGTGCGAACAGTCTGAATTGAGACACTATTTCTTAAGGGGCTCAAGTTAAATGAGAGCGGATCAAGACATTGAATGACAGGAACGCCAGCGCAGACTCCGTCGATAACTGCCGAAGTTATTGCGCTGCAGTAGAGCACATCAACCTGATCAAAAAAACTCGCCAGATCTTTTTTACCTGAAACTATTTCAGCATCAATTTCTAAATCATCTAGTGACTGGCTCCAATGGGGTTTCAACAGAATTTCAAATTTGTTTGGTTCTTTGGCAACAAGTTCGTAGAGAAGCTTCATTTGGGCGTCAGTTGCCGACTTAAGGTAATCAGTAGCCACGAGAATTTTCGTTTTACGGTTATTTGGACGCACAGAATTTACATCTTTGAGGTGCAAATACATGAGAGCCTCAACGTCAACAATTTCATCGATCGGGTAACCAGAATTGATCAGTGAATGTTTCGCTAATGAACCGTTGACCGCAATCTTGTCTGGTCTTGGCATTGTGCTGTTTGGTAAGAATCTCTTCGGATCAGACATCAGTCGTAGATCCCAAAAACGAATCGTCGAATGAGCGACGCCGATCAGTTCACCATGTTGATATTTACGCCAGAAATGGATTAATGCCATTTCCCATGGTTGATTCTCGATTAAGTAAAAACCAACTCGTTGTTTTGGCAGGGTTGCGAGAATTGAATTGAAACGGTTAAACCTCAAACAGTTGATTAGACATTCGTATCCCCGGTGCGAGTTGAGCCATTCTTTTTTTAATAGTGGCCAAAAGTTGACACCTGAATTTGGATCGGTAAACGCAGGCTTATATTTTGCGGCTCGGAATGACTTCGAAAACACCTTCACGTAATTAGCGAGTGTTGATAAAACTATTGTCAAATTAAGTTTTGCATCAATTATCTGGTGCCGATGAAAATTTTGCTGTTTCCCGTGACTGTTGAAATCTGATAGCAGAGCCCTGGCAGATTTCAGTTCAGACCGCGTGTGTTGGTCAACCAAATTGTGATGCCAATTTGTCTGAGTACTCGCCAAGTCGCTGACTAATTTTGACCAATACTGCGAACTGAATTCTCGGCTCTTGGTTACCGAGTCGGAAAATCGATACCAGTAGTCAAAAAATGAAACTTGGCCAGCGTTATTCGTAACTGGTTGCTTCGATCTAAGAAGCAAAGAGACCTTCATCTGAGTCATCAGCGCAAGTACTGCAAGAATCAGTCGAGGACTTAAGTTCTTTACTTTGCTTCGAGAAGCCACTTTCAGCGAATTGTTTTTTACTGATTGTGTTTGAATTTTGATACCACAACTCTGGGCGACGCTTTTTAAAACAGTCACTAAATTCTTGTTGCCGGAGTAAACAATCAATTCTTGAACATCGTTGGCTCGAATCACTTCTGCAAGCACGAGCACCTTAGCCAAGTTGTTTAGTTCGGCAGATTGTGTATACGGACGTGAATGAAACTGGGTCATCCAGTAGTAGTCAAATCCATCACTAATTTTGACATTTGTTTTTTCGTTACTTGTGATCGAGTTGCCTACGTTAAAAATGAAACCCAATACTTTTTTGCGAACCTCGTCACCATTTTCTTCAACTAGTTCAGCTATAGATGTCATTGAGCTGTTTGTTGAATTTTCAACAAATTGACGCCAGAGTAAGACTGAGTTAGAAGATATTTCGCAGCGAGCATCAGAATCCCAAATGGTCAGAGTCGGTGATGAACCGCTTCGTAATTTATACATTAAGTATTTTTAGGCTGTCGCAAGTTTCATTAGACGCTCGACTTCGGCAACATCACCAGGAACGTCAACTGCGTGGGTGCGGTAGATCGTTCGTTGCATCCGTATTTTGATGCCGTGTTCGAGAAAACGAAGCATGTCAACTGACTCGTTTATCTCGAGTGGCGTGGGTGTAAGTTCGGCAAACTTCTGCAAAGCCTCTCGACGAAAAGCAATCAGGCCGAGTTGCTTTCCTGATGGTCGTTCAATTCCATCTTGCGAGACGGGTATCGCAGCACGAGACATATAGAGAGCGTTTCCTGCGAGATCCATTACGACTTTGACGCAATTTGGGCTTGCGAATTCGCCAGCTGCGATGTCTGCATAGAGATTTACAACCTGCAAATCTGGACTTTTGGCAAATGGTTGCAACACATCTAACAACATCCGTGGGTCCGTCATCGGTTCGTCACCTTGAACCATTACAACTATGTCGTACTTAGTGTTTTTGGAGTTTTCTAATTTTGCTACTGCTTCGGCACATCGGTCAGACGCTCGCTCGTGTCGGTCGCTGGTCATTACTGCTTGATATCCCAAGCCTTGAATGTGTTCGATTATTTGTTGGTCACACGTGGCAACAACAACTTCGCTTACTTCGGAACAGAGCTGAACTCGTTCAACAATGTGTTGCAACATTGATTTACCAAGAATCTGAGTAAGAGGTTTGTTTGGAAAGCGGGTGCTTGCAAGTCGTGCTGGGATCAATGCAAGAACTTTCATTTGATTACCTTCATTTCCCGTAACGCATCAACGAGTAGACGACTCGCTTCTTGTTCCATGCGGTCACGGGTTTCGCGAGCATAGGTCCCCATATGTGCAGTCATTTGAACATTTTCAAGTTTACTTAGCGGTCCTGAATAAGGCTCTTGTTCAAAACAATCAAGAGCAGCACCAGCGATCTGCCCCGACTGCAGTGCGTTCAACAAAGCGTTCTCATCAACAAGGCCGCCACGTGAAATGTTCACTAAAAACGAACCAGTACGCATTAAATCAATTTGTTTTTTGCCAATCAGGTGATGAGTGCTTTGGTCATAGGGAATGTGCAGAGTAACAACATCAGAAATTTTGCAAAGTTCCTCAAGTGAAGCGTTGACAAATTCTTTTGAATTTGTTTTTGGGTCACAAACGACGATCTTTGATCCAAATGCAGCAAGTAGCTTGGCCACACGCTGGCCAATTCGACCAAAGCCCACAATGCCAACTGTTTTGGTTTCAAGCAACGAGCCCATTTGGCCGTTCCAAACACCGTTTCGAATTGAACGATCAGTACTGGCAATGTTTCGCAGAAGCCCGAGAATGTGAGCAAGAGTTAGTTCCGCGACTGCTGAAGTCGGTGCGTCTGGCGTATTCATCACGGTAATCCCAAGTTGCTTTGCCGCGACCAGGTCGACACTGTCAAGACCGGTTCCGACTCGGGCAATTACCTTGAGCGAAGTCGCCGACTTGAGCACCAACTCATTCAGCGGCTCAAGTCCGGCAATTAAACCAACCGTGTCTGTGCCAAGAAGGTCAATTGACTGTTGCTGAGTAAGGCGCTTTGCAAAAGGGTTTAACTTCACGTTTATACCAGCAGACTTAACATCGTCAAGGTTGCTGAAATTGTTGAGATCAAAATTGGAAGTAGATATCAAAATCTGCAAAGCCAGGCTCCTTGAAACTATCTTCAACGCTAGTCGGGAATTGGTTGTTTATTTGCTGTTGAACTCAGGTAGCGAGTATTGAATCAATGACTGAAACAAACTTTGAATTTCCTGGATCAAATTCAATTACATCTTTTATCGCCTTGAGTCGAGTCTCGTTCCATTCATCATCAGTTGTATTGCTGAGATAGTCCATAATTTCGTAGATTCGTTGTTGGCTTAATTGGTGGGTCCAGAATTTGCCTTCATCAGCAAGATCGGCTGGCCAACCAAATTTGAGTGCATCTGCTTTAATGAGTTGCGCATCGAGCATGATCGCTGCAGTTTTTTTGCCACGAGCAAGAGATTCGTAGCCGAGTGTGCTGCTCGTAAACACAACAATCTCAGACTTATCAATTGCTTCGTAGCTGGTTTCAGAACTTGTCTTGCCAACAAACTCAAATTTGAATTCGCGTAATAAATCTTTGTAATAGTCTTCTTCAGCGGCTGAGTTTTCGTCTTTGCCAATGATCTTGAGCAATTGATTTTTCTCAGCGCAGTATTTTGCCAACCACAGGATTGCGGTTTCGCGTCGAGCAATTACTTCGCCGTAAGTGATGGGCAACTCTGGTGAACTTTCTGGCACAACAAACGATCTTGAGACACGTGGTCGATAAGTCGAGATATATGCAACTGAATTTTCAGGTGCTTGAGTCAGCAAAACAGAATTATTCTTAAAACTGCCATGCACAGTTACGTTTCCAGAAATGTGCTGTCTATATTTTGATCCAACTGCTTCGCCAAAGACGAAGAGCTGATCCACCATGTTTTGCTGTTTTGAATACTCAGTAGCTAAAAGACCAAACAAATCTCCGCGATCACTCCGGTAGCCATTTTGAATCAACAGAGTTTTAATCTCTGGAAAGTCTTGCTTTAGCGAGTAGAACGGTGGGAAATTATCAATGAATGTTAAGACAAGTTTTGGCTGCACTTTTTTGATGAACTGGCGAGCGTAGTTTTGAGCACTGAGATCTCGGTTAATTAGACACTTAAAAGCAACCCAGAGATTTACTTCAGATTCGCGTAGATCTAAAATCTGAAACTCACTTGGTTTAAAGTACGGAGCTATCACATCTGCGCCAGTTTTGAAGTAAAGCAATACTTTGCTTGACTTTGGAGGCGTTAGTCGCCATTTAAGTTTAAAAAGTGACTTAAAAAGCCGCCACAACTGGTTCATTAAACCCAAGTATTTTCTAACGCTGCGAGGGGGCTGGGCCAGCGCAAATTGTATTTAGAAATCGCAGACTTAAATTCTTGGACTGCACTTGGTGAACCCGTCGCAGTAATCTCATTGGCAATTTTTTTGTAAATTTCGGCCTCAGAGGTTGAAGAGTCTGAATTAAAAGAAAAGCTTGAAGTAGCTTTGCCTGCTGAAATTTGCGTACGAGGCAAGTTCTGTTGCTTCAAAACACGCTTTGTGCGCTTTGTGCGCGGTCGATCAAGAAATTGTTCTAAAAGTTTGATGGATTTTTCAGTATTTAGCACCGAATCTTCAAAAGAGACAACAAGGATCGGCTGACCTGCAGCATTGATCTCGTCAATCGACTTAAGCATTGAGTCCTGCATTCGGGCAACTGATAATAAAGCTCGATCTGTAATTGACGCTTTTGCAAATTCTTCAGCCCATGATGCAGCAAACCAAGGAATCTTGACGCCGTTCAACTCAAACGAAAGTGTAAATTCACGAGACCGCTCAAAAGTGGCCGTGTAGGCGCTCACATTGTTAAACAAGTGAATTGGATGACGAACTACTTCAATAAGTTTTAGGCGTGACCCATAAGCAGAATAGAGCAAGCTAGAAACCGAAAGAAGTTCGTGAGATGCGATCAACAGGGCCAAGTTCTCGGTGCTGATTTGTTCAGCAACCTTGTCTCCACCCGGATGAAAGAGTCGTTTTAGATACGCCAAACTGCCGGGATTGTTTCTGAAACCAGAGTCATCTGACCAACGCAGGTTGACTTCTCGGCCAATTAGGTTGTTGTATTGCGATAAATCAGCATAAATTTTGAGAAAAGCTTTGGCCGCATCCTCGTCCATTTTTCCTGCTGAGTGGGCGATGCATACGTATTCATAAACATGTTCAACTTTTTTCTTTTCAACACGCTCAAGTGAGCCGATTAAAGACGTAATTACTGATTTACCGCCACCCCAAAACCCGTCGACCACAATTATGTCGTTGGTAAATGAATTGAAGTGTTTTAAATCGAGATTCATGATTGGGCTGTCTCAGTTATTAGTTGTTTTCCAGATTTGTTTAGTAGCTGAGTTCTAGTAGCAATCCCATTTGAAGCACAGAAGTCTCGAATTTGCGCAAAAGTAAAACGGTTGTAATGAAGCGAATCAGCGATAGCGACGCCAGTTGGTGCGCTTGAAGCTAAAAGTTCTTTGAGGTGTTCAAGTTGTCCAAAGCCTCCACTGGCAATGACTGGAATGTCAACGTTTCTTGTAATCTCAGCCATCAACTGACAATCGAATCCTTTTTTGGTTCCCTCTTGGTCAACCGAGGTGACAAATATTTCTCCAGCTCCGAGGCTCGCGCCATTAGTTGCCCATTCGACGGCGTCAAGACCGGTTCGCTCGCGGCCATTGTCGGTGTAGGCCTCCCACTTTCCTTCGGTGGTTCGTTTGGCCTCAATTGACAAAACAATTGTTGAAGCTCCCCAAACGTCTGAGAGTTCGCGAATCAAATTTGGATCTTTCACTGCAGCTGTATTTATGGCAACTTTGTCTGCTCCGGCTCGCAATAGTGTTCGGGCGTCCTCAACAGATCGAATACCGCCACCAACAGTGATAGGTACAAAAACGTGTTCAGTCGCGCGAGATACAACATCAATTAGGTTGTTTCGACCGTAAAGACTGGCGACCGTGTCCATATATATGATCTCATCCGCACCGTCGGCGTAATACTGCGCTGCATGAAGTTGCGGGTCACCGACTATTCGAAGTCCTTCGAGGTGAATTCCCTTGATTAGATTCGCGCCTTTTATGTCTAGGCGAGCGATCAGCCGCAGAGCCGACTTAGATGACAGCGAAACTATTTGACTTGGTAACGAAGAGACCACTGACCATCATTGTACGACCAGAGGTGAGGTGAGCGGAACGAGTCTGCCAAATTGTTGAAGTAAGCCAAATCCATCGTTGGTTGTGCAAACATTTTCGAAGCTTTTGGAAACTCTTTTTCAGGGATGCTGAGATAGGCAAAAATTTCGTCGGCGAATCGGTTGGGGAATTCGCCATCAAAACGTTGCACAAGGGCAACTCCTTCTTCTCGATTTATGTCGCCCGAGCGAACTTCTTGCGCCGCGTCATATGTGGCTCGACCGATGCCGTACTTTATAAATGTCGTGTAGTAATGAAAGTCGTCAATTCGGTCGTCAATCGAGTTGTATTTACTGTAAGTGCCAGGGGTGCGTTCTGGAGAGGCTTCAAAGCCCCCGTGTTCAACCGCGTAGTAGTAGCAACTTTGTGGATGCCATTTGACGTAGTAACCCAAGTAGTGAACTTCAATGCCAAGTTTTTGTAAACCTTCGGGGTTTGCTGGCAGATACGGATCAAGATCAACTTCTTCTAATCCAAAGTCAGTTGTTAGATCTTTGATAGACGTGCCACCTAAATGAATCGACGACTTTTCTGGCGCAGAAAAATATTTCCACTGGCGGATTGCTGAGTCAGCATCACCAATGGGGTTTCCGTATTCGGCTTCATTTTCACCGTAGAACACAAGCGGAATTTGATGCAACACCGCCATCTTTGGTGCGAGAGATTTTTGTCCGAGAATAAATGCTTGAAAAGGATGGAACAGATTTTCAACTGCCAATCGAGTTAGCAGACGATGAACACGACCGTTTGGTGTGCACAGATAATTATCAAAACCAGCATGGATCCATCGCTGAAAGTTCCGCCAACCCCACTCGGTATAAACGTGGGGGGCCCACGTCACCGTGAGCGGGTGCATCCCATATTTGTATTTCAACATGTGGGCTGCAACGAAACTATCTTTGCCGCCTGATCCAGGAACCAGACAGTCGTACGAGCCATCTGTGCTTCGATGTTTGTCGCAAAGTGCGCGCAGTTCAGCATCTCTGGCTTCCCAATCGATTTGCTGTTTTGTTTCAGTTACGCGACACGCATCACATATTTGAGCTTCGTCTAAATGAATTGCCTGTTTGACAGAATTTGAAGTGTGCTGAAATTCAATTGCTGAAATCGGTTTTTGGTTTGATGTAACACATCGTTGACAGAAAGTGACTTTTTTAGGAAGTCCATATTTTGCTGTTAGATCTGCGTTGCTAAAACTGGCGTGATCAATCGCGCGTTGTGTTGGAAAAACTGGCATCACTGAATTCTAGTATTCAATGAACACCGGCAGGTCAAAATTGGTGTTGATCAGTTCGGCTCTTGCAAGCGCAAGACCATTGCCCATGAAATTTAATAGATTCGCCGTTGCGACTGCGTCGACTCGGTGATCGCTTAGCCCCTCGGCAAGATGTTTTGAATTACCAACACCTCCCGCCAAGATGACGGGTACTTCAATTGATTTGGGAAGACAGTCAAGAAGTTTAAAGTCGTAGCCATTTCCGGTGCCGTCACGATCCACAGAATTCAAATAAATTTCGCCAACGGGAAGACTTGAAATCTCCGCCAAAAATTGGGGTAGCTCTAAATCAATAGTTTCAGATCCGTTATTGGTAACTAATCGATAAGTATTGTCCAAATATTTGCAGTCCAAAGAAGCGACGATGCATTGGCGACCAAATTCGGTTGCAAGTTTTGAGATTAAGTCAGGGTTCGTGTGCAGCGCAGTGTTTACAACAACTTTGTCTGCCCCTGAGCGTAAGAGATCGTGGGCTTCTTTCACCGAATTGACACCACCTCCGGCAGCGATTGGGGCAAAGCAATCAAAAGTCAAAGCTTTCAGCGTCTCGCAAAAAGCTTGACGATTTCGCGTGGTACGACTGACGTCTAGGACGATCAGCTCATCAATTGAATAGCCGACTTCAGAAAATCCATAGTTGGTTTCCAGCCACTTTAAGTCGCCAATTTTCTGCAACCTAAAGTTGCGCGACAACATAAACGATCCATTGTCGTAAAGCAAAGTAAAGATCAGTCGCTTTTTGGCCAATTAAAATCGCTCCAGGAAATTTCGCATCAATTGCAGACCAGACTTCTGGCTTTTTTCTGGGTGAAACTGGGTTCCGCAGATTCGACCCGACTCAATTGCGGCAACAAAATCTGTTCCGTGTGTAGCAATAGCAACATGACTCTTAGTTACGTCGTAGTTTGCTATTTCCATGAAGTATGAGTGCACAAAATAAAAACATGAGTTATCTGGAATGTTTGCAAAAAGCGACGAATTTTTTGGACTCTTCACCTCACTGAAACCAATATGAGGAATCTTGATTTTGATGTCATTATTGCTTGAAAATCTGGTCACTAGGTTTGGCACTAATCCCAGTCCAGGAGTTACACCGTCCTCGGTGCTGGATGCACCGAGAAGTTGCATTCCAAGACAAATTCCGAGCAATTTCGTTTTTGAATTAGTCAAAGCCTCGGCGATTGCTTGGTCATATTTGTTGGTCTTAATTGTTTCCATTGCTCTACGAAACGAACCCACACCGGGAAGTACTAGACAATTTGAATTTGCAATTTCAATAGGGTCATGTGAGACAACTGGGTCGGCACCAAGAAACTTTATTGCGCTAGCAACTGACCATAAGTTGCCCATTCCGTAGTCAATGATCGTGACTTTGTTTTCCACTATTTAATTGTAAAGGTCGGTTTCCAGCGCCCATTTTCTTTTTTGAAAAGGTCAGGGTTGACCCACTTATCAATCACTGAATCGAACTCAGTGCGAGACATTTGGTAGTAATCGAGGTATAGCTCAACAAAGTTTTCAGGGTATGACCCGTCGTAAAGTCGAACAAGATTAATTGCCTGCTCGCGGCTCATTGCTCCGCGGCGAATTTCAATTCCGGCATCTTGTGTTGCGCGACCAAAGCCGAACTTTAAATACATCATGTAGGCGTGTAGCGAATAGAGTGCTTGGTCGTTTTGGGCAAAATTTGTAAAAGTTCCCGAGTTGGTGTCGGCAGATTCAATTAGCCCACAATTTTCTTTAGCAACAAGATAATTTCGATATGGGTCCCAATTTTCAAAGTATGACCAGTGAGTTATTTTGAGCTGGCTATTTCCAATTTCATTTTCTGTCGGAAATCTAAAAAATGTCAGGGCGTCATCGCCGAGACCCGACTCTTTGAAGACGAGATCTTGACCGCCTTCAAAATAGACGTCACGAATAAATCCAATATCGTAAAACGGCACATCTTTAAGTGCGGTTGATCCGCCGTATTCGGTTTCTCCTTCCTCGGCATAAAAAATTATTGAAATACCTAACTTTGCCGCCATTTTGAGTGGCGCAGTCTTAATAGCCATGAGCCAGCCAAAGTATGGAAAACCTTTATGAATAAAGCCAAATTTATTTAGGGCTTGCAGCACATCTCCGGCAGGATTGATTTGAATATGGTCATAACCACTTGCAATGAAATTTTTAAGGTTTTGATTACCTAGTTCTAAAGTCAGTGCTGGTGTCACCGTGATCGCAAGTGGGTGCATACCGTATACATGCTTTAGTTGGTACGCGACGTAAGAGCCATCTTTGCCTCCGCTTACTGGCACAACGCAGTCGAATGCTCCGTCAGTTGAGCGAAACTCGTCCAAAATTTTTGACAGTTCACTTTTGCGCTTTGACCAGTCAAGTGTTTTCTTTTCTTCGGCCCATTGGCAGGCGTTACAACGACCTTGTGAGTCAAAAGTGATGCGCGGGCGTGTTGACATATTTAGACAACTTGAGCACCAAAACAAATTATTCACGATTGCTATAACTTAGCAATTCACCAGGCTGAAAGACCGCCGTCAACGATGAGGTTTTGTCCTGTCACATAACTTGAAGCATCTGATGCAAGGTAAATTAACGCGCCAACAAGTTCGGTTGCTTCACCCATGCGACCTAGTGGCACACGGTTGGAATATTTTTTATTGAATTCGCTGTTTTGGCCCGACGCAATTCCGCCTGGAGTTAGTGAGTTAACCCGAATCTTGCTAGAAGCCCAATATGTTGCGAGGTAATTGGTCAAACCATTTACTGCTGATTTTGAAGCGCTATAAACAGCCGGTGTGTTAATCGGTCGACCGTTGTATTCGGAGCCTTCGTAGATGCGTTGGTCAGGGGCAACAACGCCATAAATTGACGAAGTTTGGATTATCGAGCCACCACCTTGTTTTTTCATCTGTTTGCCTACGGCTTGCGCGACCAGAAAAAGACCGTCAATATTCACCGACATAACTTCACGCCAAGTTTTCAGCGAATAGTCTTCAAAAGATTCAAAGAATGCATCGAGGCTTGATCCTTTTGAAGCCGCATTATTCACTAAGACATCAATTCGACCAAGTTGTTTTACAACATTTGCAACCATTTGGGTGACAGATTCAGGTGAAGTTATGTCTGACCCGACTGCGATAACTCTTTGCGCTTCTGATTTGTTGATTCTCTTTGCAACGGTCTCAGCAGATTCAAGATTTAGATCAACTATTGCAACATGAGCGCCAACGTCGACAAGAGCTTGACAAAACACTTGCCCAAGTAATCCGGCACCACCAGTAACGACGACAACTTTGTTTGCGAGGCTAAACAGTTCACCGCTTTTTTTAGTGTTCACTATTTGAGACCTTTCGTCATCATCCATTCAACCATCTCAAAGTCAGCTTGTGAATCAATATCAAGCGAGCGCTCTCTTGGCATCACGAAGAGTCTGGTGTTACCCGTAAACAGATTTTCATTTGTAAAGAGTGCCTGTCGGCGCCACACATATATTGAAGCGTTCATATCAAAGCACTGAGGTGAGTCTTGACGACGTGCGACGACAGTCGCAGGCGGCTTTGAAAGACTGACAATGCCATTTGCATCTGCTTCGACCAGATTGAAATATGGCGATCGGTGAGCGGGCGTACCAGTGATCACATTGTCGGCCTGAGTTGATTTAAGAAGTTCCAGTGCGCCAATAATGTCACTTGGTTCTCTTAGTGGAGCAGTCGCATCTAGATCAACGATCACTTCAAATTGCCCGAATTTCTTTTCAGCATTTTCCACACAGTGTTTGATCGCCGGAAGCTTTGGAGCAGTATCTGTAGCCAACTCTGCAGGTCTATCAACACAAAACGTTGCGCCGTTGGCAAGCGCTACTTCACGGATATCTTTGCTGTCGCTACTTACGACTATCTGATCGAATAATTTTGAGGCAATTGCTTGTTCAATTGAATAAACAATAAGTGGCTTGTTGTTTATCAACCTTAGATTTTTATTTGCAACACCTTTAGAGCCGGCTCGTGCGCAAATAGTGCATAAAGCTTTCATTTAGTAATCCACTTTGACTTTTTGGCTGACTTCTCAACAGCTTCAATTGTCGCGACTACTTTCAAGGCGTCGGCCAAAGAACAGATAGACAGATCTTGATTGTGGATCACTGCATTGTGTTGAGAAACATATGTGCTATCGAGCTGCACGTCGAAACTCTTTTGATTGTTATTAAACGTTGCTGAATTGCGGACAAGATCAATTTGGATTGTTCCGTTGTTGCCGTTCACGGTAATCAGTCGCTGTCTGAGTCGATCTGAGTAATTCATTTGTACTGAAACTGCAGAGCATTGATCAGTTTGCATCAAAATTGAAAACGTGTCATCGGTTTCAATTTCAAGGTCACTAAATTTGCCACCAATCGCCGTCAATTTATTCCAGTCTCCAAAAATATATTGAACCAGATCTAATTCATGGCTTAAGTCGCGCAAAACACCGCCGCCTGAGTCGGTTTTTGCTGAACTTGAATTTCGATAGTCGCTGTCTGGTCTCCAAGTTGGCAAATATTGCCCAACATAAAGGTTGGCTGAAGATATTGCCCCGAGTTGAGGGAGAGTCTCTTGCAGCCAGATTATCGCTGGATGAAATCTCAAGTTGTAGCCAACAGCCAAGAGCTTAAAGCGATTCGGTTTGAGTTTTTCTGACCGATCAAAGATTGGTTTTTCAACTAGCACAGAACCCACAAAGTTTTTTTCAATCAAAACACTGAGATCTGCAAAGTGTTGCGACGTTTGGCTTGCTAGGACTACGTATTCAAAATTTTCTTGAGTGAGCGCATCTGAGAGTGATTTATATTTTGCTGACTTTGAACTTTTGGAAATGACAACAACTTCATGTCCGAGTTCTTGAAGTAATCGTTGGTGTCTTTGTCCGATTGATCCCGCACCAACTACAGCAACTTTCACTGAAGTTCCTGTGGCCATTCTCGCTGAGCACGTTCGAGTTCGTCTAGGCGACCAATATCAACCCAGTATTCATGAAGCGGAAATGCGGCAGTGCGGTGTCCGTTTGCAGAGAGTTTCGCAAAATGAGTTGGCATATCGTAAAAGGTGTCATTTGGGATATTTTCTAGACCTGTTTGACTTATTACGTAGATGCCTGCATTAACCAAGTGGCGTTGAATTGGCTTTTCTTCAACGCCAATAATTTGGGTTCCGTCCACTTCAACTACGCCGTAGGGAACTTGATAGTGGTCCTCGCGCACAACCATTGTCGCCACCGCACTTTCGCGCTCATGAAAGTCAAGAAGTGCTTCAACAGAGATTCGAGTCAAAAGATCGCCGTTCATCACGATGATTGGCGCATGGATGTTTTGCGGAAGAAGTGAAAGACCTCCGGCGGTCCCGAGCCGCGATTTTTCATGAAGGTAGTTGATTGTCGCACCCAACTGTGAGCCGTCACCGAAATAATTTGTTATCACTTCTGCTTTGTAATTCAGCGAGACAAAAAAATTAACAAAGCCTTGATCCACAAAAGACTGAATTATCGTTTCTAATATTGGTTTTCCGCCCACCTTTAGCATCGGCTTTGGCGTGTCTTGGGTGAGCGGGTGAAGTCGCGTGCCAAGTCCGCCCGCCATAATCACCACGGCGTTTGGTTTCTGGTGTGCGCCAATCATGTCGTCAACTGTGAGTACATCGACTACTCGGCCAAGATCGTCTAGCAATGGCATCTGATGGATTCGCTTTTCACGCATTAATTTCAAAATCGCAGCACGGGGTGTTTTTGCGGCGCTGGTTGTTGGCTCTCGGCGCATCGCTTCTTCGGCCGTGATATCTAAATCTTTTCCAGCAAGAATTGCTTTACGAATATCACCGTCGGTAACTGTTCCCAAAAGTTTGTTGTTCGCATCTACGACAAGGGCAATTTGCAAGTTGCCGTTAGTGATGGCTTCGATGGTTTGACGCAGTGAGGTCGAACTCGAAACGAGAGCATCTCGCCAATTAGACATTGCTTCTATTCTAATTGTGTTGCAGGGTTCCCCACGACGGTGGTTGCTGGTTTTACATTGTGGCGCACAACAGCCCCAGCACCAATTACACAGTTATCGCCAATTTCGATGCCTTGAATAATGACTGCTCCGGCTCCGACAAATGCTCCGTGACCGATCTTTACCGAGCCAGAAATAATTGCACCAGGCGAAATCACAGCATGGTCGGCGATGACGACGTCATGATCAATTGATGCCCGAGTGTTAATCACAACATTTTCGCCAACGCTGACGCGATTTTGTAAGACCGCTCCGGCCATTATTTGTGCGCTACTAGCAATTTTGCATTCTGCGCCAATCGACGCCGCCTTATGAATCACGCCACGAAATTTGAAACCAGACTTTGACCAATGCTCGAAAGTTTCCATGCGCTTTCTACTGCTGCCCGTTGACCCAAAGCCGTTAACTAGTTGCGTCACTTTTGGATCAAAAGTTTTAATGACGTCATCACCGCCGACAACTTTGACACCGAAAATTTCTGTGCCAATGGCGATGTTCGCGTCAACCACTCCGTGAATAGTTTGTTGGCTTGACAACAAAGCATCAAGCACAACTCGGCCGTGCCCTCCGCATGCAACTAAATATATTTTGGTGTTGCTCATTACGGAATGACTTCGTTTTCAGCGATGTCTGATGTTGCTTTAGTTCCGAGCAGCGACCAATACTCAAATGGTGATCGACCCGTACCCGGCCGTTTTATTGAGACATTTTCTGAAGTAAATACGTCACCAGTTTTAATTGCTTTTAAAGCGACCAAACTTCGTCGAGCAATCTTTTTGTTTTTAAGTTCAACTTCAGTTGGTCGTTTTATGCCATCACCGAACGCGTTTTCAAGATCCCTTACTTGGTCAACAAGATTTTTAAATTCGCTTGGTTCAAGTGACGCTTTATGGTCGGGGCCCGGCAAGTCGCGGTCAATTGTCAAATGTTTTTCAATTACTGTTGCACCCATTGCTACGGCCGCGACTGCAAGATGAATACCAACAGAGTGATCCGAAAAGCCAACCTGACAGTCAAATTTTTCGCGAAGTGTCAACATTGCTCGCAGATTTACATCACTCGGGACTGTGGGGTAGTCAGTTGTGCAATGCAGCAAAGTAACTTTCGAAGTAACAGCCTTTCTACCCTCAGAACTAGCGAGTGCTGACTTAAAAGAACTCACAGATGGATTCTTGCTGTCAGTCATTACGAACGCGATTACACCCAGCGCATCAGCCACCTCATCTATGGTGCTCATGCCAGTGGAGAGGATTATGTTTTTAGCCAACCGCGCCACTTCAAACAAAAATGGAGCGTTTGTAAGTTCTCCAGATCCAACTTTGATTGTCTCGAGACCAAGATCAGCAGTCAGAAAGTTCAAACTCGCAGTATCAAACGGGGTGGATAAAAATTGAATACCACTGCGTTGGCAGTATTGATGCAATTCACGTTGCTGACTATGAGATAGCTCTAACTTCTTCAGCATTTCGAGTTGTGATTCTTTGGAACCAGTGTTGGTGATCTGATACTCGGCTTTGCTTGCACCAGCTGTAACAATCGACGAAGCCACAAAAGATTGAAACTTGACAGCATCTGCGCCAGCCATGACTGCGGCGTCAATTAATTTCTTTGCCAATTCAATTGAGCCGTTATGGTTTACGCCAGCTTCAGCAATCAGAAAAGTTTTGTGATGTTGCATCATGTTTGTCACGAGATATCGAAGAAAGTTTTTTGCTGATTAGTCTCAGCAGTTTTCAGAGTATCGGCAATACGTTGCGCAGTGTTGTCAGCGCCATATCGCATTCGTTGTTTGGCGCAACGTTCATGCCACGTTGACGAAAGCGCGGTCTCAATTGCTGTTTTGATTTGATCACGGTTTGTTGCGACGTCGATAATTGAATCTGCTCGAAGACGACCATCTTGTCGACTGCCGATGTTGACTGTCGGAACACCAAATGCCGGAGCTTCAATAATTCCACTTGAAGAGTTGCCGATGACCGCAGCACAAATTTTCATCAGACTCAAATAATTTTTCTGGCCAAGTGATTTGTGCGCCGAGCGTTTTTTAGGGTCCTCGGCCACAAAGTTGTTAACCATCTCAGTAATTGCATGATTGCCTGGATCTGCGTTTGCTCCTGTGAAAATGATCGTGCAGAACGAAAAAGACTTAAGCGCTGCGAGAAGCTCTGCTATTTCAGAAGTTGTCGAATCGGCCGAGTTAGTGGTCGGATGATGAGTTACGAGCAGAATCGGATTCTTCAACTCAAGATTTAGCTTGGCACTTAATTCTTGTTGTGTTAAAAGTTGCTCACTTAGAGCAATTTCAACCCCGAGAGAACCAACATTGAAAACGGTGTTTGGTTGTTCCCCAAGTTGAATTACGCGTCGTGCGTATTCATCGGCGGCAACAAAGTGCAAATTTGAAATCTTTGTGATTGCGTGACGGATACTGTCGTCAAAAGCGCCAGTCGTTACTTCGCCGCCGTGAATATGAGCAACAGGGATACCCAAAATGAGTGCGGCTTGAGCAGTCGCCAAAATTTCGTAGCGGTCACCAAGAACAACAATCAGATCTGGCGCGAGCCGCGAAAAAGTCTCAGCCATCTGAGCGGTCGTATTTGCCATAGCGACAGCTACAGCAACTCGAGAGTCGTTTGAGAGATCTACCGTCAGCTTGGCATCCGGAGTAAAGCCGTCACCCTCAATCTCATTGACGGTCTCGCCATGGCGCTGTGACAAATGTGACCCCGTGACAACTAATTGAAAAACAACGTCAGAGTCTGTTTTCAACAGATTCATAACTGGCCGCAGCAAGCCATATTCGGCGCGAGTGCCGGTTACAAAACAAATTTTTCTGCGCACTAAATGTCGCCTAAACAGTGTCGCGCACTGCTTGGAATGTTGATCAATGATTGCCAAAGTCTTTGTGCCACTGGCAAGTCTGCGCGCGGAGCGTCAACATACATCGGCAAAGTGTGCAGCAAGTTCCATGCTGGTCGACACAAGTATCCATCTGCGCGTGCGGCGCTGAGCAATTCGTCTCGAGTTTGCAAATCTGGGGCGTTCAGTCGAATTGTGTTAAGCCAATAATTTGAAGTTGTGCCGTTTGGTTCGGCGACGAAACTTAGTGTGTCACATTCTGAAAAAGCCTGTGAATATTTTGTTGCGAGCTTGCGTTTTGCTTTTAGAAATGAGTCAAGTCGATCAAGTTGTGCACAACCGAGTGCAGCGTTGATGTTTGGCATGCGATAATTAAACGCGACTGCATCGTGGATGTACTCCCAATCGTGCGCAAGTTTCGCCGTTGTAGCTAGATGTCGAATCTTTTTGGCGAGCTCTGCGTCATTCGTCAGAATTGCGCCACCACCACCCGTGGTTATCGTCTTGTTGCCATTAAAACTAATCACACCGCACTTGCCAAAAGTTCCAGTATGTGTATTGCCAACAAAACTGCCGAGTGATTCAGCGGCATCTTCGACGATCGTCAACTTGAATTCACTCGCAACTTCAACCAACTTTGCGATTTGCATCGGATGACCAAAAGTGTGCATCGGTACTAGCGCACTGATTCGTCGCCCGGTCTTCGTATTAAAGAGCTGATTGTCTTTGATTGAAGCAGTTGCACTTAAGTGCGCTCGCAATGCGATGGGGTCGAGACCCAATGCGTCGCCGTCACTGTCGACGAAATGGGGGATCGCCCCACAATGCGAAACCGAGTTTGCAGTTGCAACAAAACTCAACGTAGGAACGATGACTTCATCACCGGGTTTTACACCTACTGCGTGTAGCGCCAAGTGCAATGCGGCGGTGCCGTTAACAATTGCAATGACATGCTCGGCTTTTGTAAATTTTGCGAGGCCAGTTTCAAATTCTGTGATGTATTGGCCAACAGACGATACCCAGCCTGAACTCAGGCATTTCGCGACCAGTTCGTTTTCGTGATCGCCGATGTTGGGCTCATGCAAAGCAATTGGTGAGCCTGCGGGTTTTCCAAGCACTGAATTTAAAACTGCAAGAAGTTCTTGCTTCGAAGTTTTTGGAGTCGCCATCTAGTTAGAGGTTGTACCGATCTGCTTTGTAGCGCGCGAGATTTGTCGGATTCGAAAACCAGTCAATTGTCTGTTTTAGCCCGGCCTTAAATCCTTCGAGTCCTTTTAATTGTGGTTGCCAACCCAAAACTTCTTTGGCTTTTTGAATTGAGGCATGCAGTCTTTCAACTTCTGAGCTTTCAGGTCGAACACGCTGTTCATCATTGGCAAGTTTGAGCTCGACATTCATCAATTTGGCAATTGTCTCGGCAGTTTCTTGAATTGAAATTTCAAAACCACTACCCAGATTGACGGTTTGGCCGACGATCGCGTCGCTCATTGCTGCGGCAAGAAAACCGTTGGCAGTGTCTTGCACAAATGAAAAGTCGCGCGTTGGTGAAAGCGAACCGAGTTTTACCTCACGCCCAGTAGCGAGTTGACTAATGATTGTTGGGATTACAGCCCGAGCAGATTGACGTGGTCCGTATGTATTAAAGGGTCGCAAAACTCCAACTGGTGTTTTAAACGACGCATGAAAACTCAAAGCGAGTTGATCCGCGCCAACTTTTGATGCGGCATACGGCGATTGAGGGTGAAGCGGATGCTTCTCGTCAATTGGTATGTATTGGGCAGTTCCATAAACTTCGCTAGTGGAAGTTTGAATCACACGCGAAACTTCGTGTCGACGCGCCGCCTGCAAAATGTTGAGCGTGCCCTTGATATTCGTATCTATATACGTGTCGGGAGAGTGATACGAATAAGGAATTGCAATCAGTGCCGCGAGATTCAAAATCACTTCTTGGCCAGACACAGCGTTATCGACCCCGTGCGGATCACGAATGTCTCCAGCGAAGACGTCGATGCTCTCGCGAACAGATTTATCTGAGTCGTCTAACCATCCCCAAGAATTGAATGAGTTGTAGAGCACGAATGCTCGAACTTCATGCCCGCTCTTGACAAGTGTCTCAACAACGTGCGACCCAATAAAGCCGTCTGCGCCAGTTACAAGAATCTTCATTCGTCAGTTTCCCAAAGAACCTGTGAGTCGAGAAAACACGAAGGTAGCCAACACAGATAAGACGACGGCGAACAAGATTCCGATGGCCAAGCCACTTAGTCCGAGAAGGCCGGCCGATTTAAGAGTGCGCTCTCTAGAAAGTTGTTGGTAAAAATATGGGCGCTTGTTGTCGACTCGCACCATCACTGGTTTGAATTGCGCCCTTGTGCGACCGCGGGTTGCGAACCAAAAAGCAATCATGCTCAGCATGATGATTGCGCTAGACCTGACCGTAACATCAAAGACGGTGAGTGACATGAGTATCGACACAACCACAACTCCTTCTAGCGTATCGCCGACGGTCGCAGCTGAGCAGGAAACCGTTATTGCGCCACGCCAACGCAACATGTGGTGGGCTCTACCGTTGATAACAATTGTTTGGCTCATTACGGGTGCAATGATCACATCTGCAGTAGTAAAAATAAATTATTGGGAAGTAGCGCCAGGTTCGGCAGAGCAAGTTGCATCACGATTTACTTTTGACAAGCAAGCGTTGAGTCAGGTCACGCGATATAAAACTTCTGCACCAATTTTGTTTGTTACTGCCTACGGATCAAAGCTGACTGCGCTTGACGCACTAATCGGAGTTCTCGATCCCGACGTCGATGTATTGAATCGTGAAGAAAAATTTGGAAAGTCAACACCTAGCGAACAGCGACGACTTGGGTTTCAAGCAATGGCCACGACGAAACAAATCGCCGAGTATGTCGCACTCAGACGACTCGGTTATGACGTTTCTATTTCTTATGGTGCACTAATTATTGAGAGACTCGTCTGTGAAGATGCCCCGAAACCATTGAGTGCCTGTTTACAACTCGACCCCGGTGACACGATCACTGCTTTTGACGGCATTGAGATCCCAACACTTTCTGACTTGATGCCGATCATCGCCGACTACTCACCTGGTGACGTTGTTGAAGTGACCATCACTCCGCACAAATCAGAAAAATCAGTGAAAAAGAAAATTGAATTGATGGTCAGCCCTGACGACCCAAATCGAACGATCATGGGTGTGTGGCCTGCCGACACTCGAAAGGTTGATTTGCCATTTGAAGTGGGGATCAACACCGATTTAATTGGCGGACCTTCGGCCGGTTTATCTTTCACTCTCGCGCTTTTAGATGAATTGACGCCGGGCGAACTCACAGGCGGGCTCAAAGTTGCAGCCACAGGCACAATTGACGGCGACGAGTCGATTGGCGCGATTGGTGCTTTGCGACAAAAAACTGTTGCAGTTAAAGCGACTGGCGCAACTATTTTTCTTGTACCTAGTTCGCAGACTGCAGAAGAGTTAAGTGCCGCTCGACGCGTCGCTGGTTCAAAACTTCGCATCATTCCAGTTGCAAATCTTGAAGAGGCACTCAGCGTCTTGAAAGAGTTGGGCGGCAGTGCCATCTCTAATGACGCAATTGAACTATAAATAGCGTTTAATCTTGTCGCATGGCGATAAGTTTCTCCCGACCCGACCCTTCATCGCCCGCAGCCGTAGGTTCTGCGCAATTTAATGTCTCGCGCAAGGGCTATGACCAAGGCGAAGTACGCGACTTCTTGCGAATGGTCTCGGCGGAATTAGCCCGTTTGCAAGAGCGAGAGAAGTTTTTGGAAAGTGAGATGCGAGCAATGCAGACTCGCGGACTTTCAGACCCTGGTGTCCTAGATGAAGCGACGGTGACAGCATTATTAGGAGAAGAAACCGCGCGAGTTTTAACTGTTGCACGTGAAGCCGCGCAGCAGATGCGAGACCGCGCAGCAGAAACCGCTGAGCGAATTGTTCGAGAGGCTTCTGCAGAAGTTGCGAGGTTGCGCGAGCAAGCAGAGATCGAATCTTCGCGACGACGAAGTGATGCAGCAACCGACAGTGAATCAGAAATCGATCTTGCAAAACAGCAAGGTCGAGAAATGGTTAACGAGGCACGCGCTTATCGTGAAAAACTTTTGAACGAACTTGCGGTGCGTCGTGAACTTGCACGCCAGCAGATCGAAGAATTAATTCGCAGCCGAGATCGTCTTAAAGCGGCATTTGAACGCGCAAGTTTGGCAGCAAGCGGGGTAGTCGGTGATTTGACCGATTTTGATGAGGCCGCCGAAGAGTTTCAGCAGGCAGTGCCAGTTGTAATTGAAACAAAACCAATCAGCGTGATTGAGCCACGTAACGACTCGCCAACAAATGTCTTGCCGTTTGATCGTGAAAAGTTTGAAGACGATGCGACTGAACTAGTTAATGAACCAGTTAGAGAACTAGTTAATGAACCAGTTACAGAACCAGAAATTTTAGAACCGGTAGTCGAAGCAGAAAATATTGTGCCTGTGATTCAAGACTCAGCGCCAACGATTGCAGACGAACAACCTGCAGAATCCGACGACGGGCATCGTGCCAAAATTGTTCAGATGTTTGGTCGAACATCGCGGCGTCTGCATCCTTCAACTGAAACACCAGAAGTAGATCAGACTGTGCCAACTGTGCCAACCGTGCCTGAAGTTAAGACGCCAGAGTTGATCAAGAAAATTGAGCCAAAGAAGTCGAGTGTTGATGACTTGTTCGCAAAACTTCGCCAAGCCGGTGCTGAGAATGTTGCTAGTTCAGTAAAGACCGTCAAAGATTCATCACATAAAACAACTGAGACACCGAAAAAAGCAGTTGAACCGCCAAAGCCAATTGAGCCCGACCTCAAGATGTTTGAACGACGCGACAGCGCCTTGATTGCAGTTGACGAGATGCTCGTTAAAAAACTTAAACGAGTATTGGCTGACGAAGAGAATGCAATGCTCAACTACTTACAGTCAAAGAAAGCACAGGTAGCACTTGAAAAAGTACTGCCAAGTTTTGAGAATCAGTTGCAAATTTTCGTAGAAGCAACTAGCAAAGAGTTGATTGAAGCCGCAATGTCTGGAGCGCAGTCGCTTTCAAAGAGTTTGAAATCAGACTTGCGAAAGAAAATCAGCAACGCCACGGTGATGCAAGTTCTGTCAAAAAAACTCGCTGACGACATTGTCTACCCATTGCGTGAACGAATTCAAAAGTGTGTTGAGAGCAGTGACGGTAGTGCAAGCGAAATGTCGAGCTTGATTCGTAGTACTTATCGCGAATGGAAGATGAAACAGGTAGACAAAATTGTTGGTGACATCTCACGACTTGCGTATAGTCGTGGCGCTTATCTCGTTCTTGAGACAGGAGTGAAAGTTTGTTGGATGGTTGACCCGAATGGACCTCCGTGTGCCGATGCTGAAGACAACTCGCTTGCCGGTGAAGTTAATTGCGGCGAAAAATTTCCAACAGGTGACGAACATCCCGTAATTCACGCCGGATGTAAGTGTCTTGTAGTTCCATCATCCCGCTAGTCTTTCAATCGTGCGGAACCCCTCCGACTTGCCGCGTAGTCCACGCAACCCGAGAACACCTGGTGGTGGCTTTCGCATCGGCAACTTTAGAAAAGCTCGCAGTATCTGGTCGGCGGTTTTGGCAGTATTCGTTGTTGGCGGCATTTCAGCGCGCAGTCTTGCCAATTTTTACGTAAACATTCTTTGGCATGACGTCGTCGGCAGAACTGACGTCTTTTGGGGTGTCTTAACCACGCAATTAAGTCTCGCCGCAGTGTTCGTTACGATTTTCTCGCTCGCGATTTTGCTTAATTTGTGGTTGGCGGATCGCTTGGCACCGAGTGATGTGCCAATTTCGCTTGAACAACGCGCATTGGCTGGCTATCGACAACTTGTTGCCAAACGCCAGTGGCTAGTTCGAGTTGTAATTTCTTTTGTACTTGGACTTCTGGTTGGGTTGCCTGCATCATCGCAATGGCAAGACTGGCTGCTGTTCAAGAACGCTCAATCGTTTGGCATCAAAGATCCGCTATTTGACCGCGATGTGAGCTTCTATGTTTTCAAATTGCCGTTTATTCAGTTTTTGATCGGCTGGTCTCTTGCCGCATTGATTTTGATCGCCCTTGTAACGGCGATCGCACACTATTTGAATGGTGCGATTCAATTGCAAACCCAAGGTCGACATGTAACTCCACAAGCAAAAGCGCATCTGTCGGTTTTGTTTGCGGCAATTGCTCTTTCTCGTGCGGTCAGTTACTGGTTCGGACGCTTTGAATTGACCCAATCAACACGTGGCGTTGTGCAAGGCGCCACTTACACCGATGTGAACGCGCAGTTGCCTGCAACGAGCTTGATGATTCTTGTTTCGCTTGCGGTCGCCGTCCTCTTTTTATGGAATGTTTGGCAGAAGGGCTGGCGTTTGCCGGTTCTCGCAACGATGTTGTGGGTGGTTGTCGCACTTGTTGCTGGACAAATTTATCCGGCCGTTATTCAGCGTTTTTCTGTTCAGCCAAACGTCAGCACCAAAGAGTTGCCATATATTGAGCGCAATCTTTTGGCGACAAAGAACGCGATGGGTTTAGATTCTGTAAAGAGTGTCGAAGTTGACTACCAACCGATTACTTCTGCAGATGTTTCAAATGATGCTGAACCGCTGAGAGATGTTCGCCAACTTGACCCAATTCAAATGCGAGATCGTTTTGTTCTTGACGAGGGTCAAACTTCGTTCTATGCAATCCGCGATCTGGACGTTGACCGTTACGAAATCGATGGAAGAGAACAGCAAGTTTTAGTTGCCGCACGCGAACTCAATACAGCCGGTATTCCAAACCGAACCTGGGTGTCGCGACACCTTCTATATACACACGGTTGCGGTCTTGTCGTAGCGCCCGCCAGCAAAGTAACGATTGATGGTCGACCGATCTACACAGACTTGGGAATTACCCAGCCAGAACTTTATTTTGGCGAAGGACTTGACTCGTACGCATTGGTAAAGACCGGCGAAGCCGAACAAGCATGTGCTGACGCCAAGGCGAATAAATATTCAGCAAATGGCGGCGTTGAACTTTCGTCTTTGATGCGACGAGTCGCATTTGCCGTTCATTTTGGTGAGTACAACTTGTTTGGTTCAGGACTCGTTGAAGGCGAATCTCAGATCATGTTTATTCGCAATATCAAAGAACGCGTGGCCAAAGTTGCACCGTTTTTGCGACTTGATGCTGATCCGTATCCAGTAGTTGTTGACGGCAAAGTCGAATGGCTAGTTGACGCGTTTACAACTACGAACCGCTATCCATATGCGCAGCAGGCGAACATTGATCAGCTCACTTTCGGCAGTGGATTGAATACCGGCTTCAATTATGTCCGCAATAGCGTCAAAATTGCAGTGAATGCATACGACGGGTCAATGAAGTTTTATGTAGTCGATGAAACTGACCCAATTATTAAAACTTGGCAGTCGGTGTTTCCGAAGTTGTTCACGCCAGTTTCGCTTGCGCCAAAAGGTCTTGTTGCTCACTTCAGATATCCCGAAGATTTGTTCAGAGTGCAGACAAATACATATGGTCGCTACCAGTTTGAAGATGCAACATTATTTTTCAATCGCAACGCTGCGTGGAGCGTTGCTCAAGCACCAGCCACAGAGCCTGAAGGTTTGACAGGCGTAGTCGCCGGAGATTTCACGAGTGATTTGAACGCGGCCAACACTGGCGAAGTCAAAGACGCAAGTGTTGCGCGATTCGAGCCGTACTACACGATGTTCCACGCCCCACGAACAACTTCTAGTTCGGGCGTGTTCTCGATGCTTCGACCCTTTGTTCCTTTCTCGGCTGATAATGCTCGAAAAGAACTTCGAGCTTTTATGGTGGTCTCAAGCGACCCTGAAACGTACGGTCAGTTAACTGTCTACAAAGTTGTTGATCCATTGCCGGAAGGTCCAGCGACAGTCGCGGCTGAAATTGGTAGTGATCCTGTTGTTTCACAGCAGATTACATTGCTTGATCAACGCGGTTCACGAGTCATTTACGGCGACCTTCAGATAATCAATGTCGGTAAAGGCCTTGTCTATGTTCGCCCACTGTATGTGCGACCAGACGATCCAAGTGCAAAACAAATTTTCGTACGAAAGTTCCTCGCTTCGTATAACAATAAAGTTGTAATGGCTGATGACCTAACTTCAGCGATTCAAAAGTTGTTCCCTGGTTTTGATAAAAGTCTTGGTGATCGTGTAGATGACGGTTCGGTAGAAGCGGCGCCAGATACGTCAACCGACACTGGCTCAAGTTCGCCTTCAACAACATTGCCTTCAAGCGGTGGAACAACAACTGTTCTAGATACCCCAGCAGCCCTCTTGGCTCGCGCCGAAGAACTTTTTGCCCAGGCCGATGCAGCACTCGGTAGCTCACCACCAGATTTCGCCCTCTATCAAAAGCGTCTCGCCGAGGCTCGCGAGTTGGTGAGCCGCGCTATTGCTTTGGTTGGTAACTAACTTTTAGATTATTTTGTGCGTCGAATTTGTTCGACGATTTCAGCAAGATCTTGTCTGAAAGCAATTTCATAGCGAGCCTGTTCATTAGCAATACGAGTTTGATTCACGCGCAGCTGCTCTAACGCTTCTCGAGAAGCCGATTCATCGGCAGTTTTCACAAGTGTTTCAATTTCGGTTCCAAGTTCATGCATTTGATGTGAGAGCTCGGTTGTCATCGTCTTTAATCGTTCGTCAATGATTGCAATCTTTTGATCAAGCCCGTTTGTCGCCGCGGTAACGAGCGAGAGCGCGTTTGTTCTTTTTGTCAGCTCACTTCGCAGTTCAGCCAACTCAGTTTTGAGTGTCTCAAGGTCTGACTGTGTCGCTTTTGGTGTTCGTTTGAAGAGTGACATCGCAACTGCGATTATGTCATGTCGCTGGTAGCCTGAGTGTCACGACGCGGGGTGGAGCAGTCCGGTAGCTCGTTGGGCTCATAACCCAAAGGTCGTAGGTTCAAATCCTACCCCCGCCACCATTTCTCTGTAAATTGCTAATCATCACTTTCGCATATCGAGGTATCAATGAACAGGCTTGAAAAAGTGCGAGCAATTCGCACAGCATTGCGAAGTGGCTCTGCATCAATTGGCAGTTGGATGCAAATTCCTGAATCAAATATTGCCGAAATTATGGGACGTGCTGGTTACCAATGGGTAGCTATAGATATGGAACACGGTCCAGTTGCCGTAAATCAACTTCCAGATATTTTTCGCGCTCTTGAACTGGGCGGAACATTGCCTCTTGCACGAGTTGCTAGTCCGTTGCCGATCAATTGTCGTCAAGCTTTAGATCAAGGTGCAGCTGGGGTAGTTATCCCAATGATTTCTTCGGCGTCCCAACTACAGGCAATCATTTCTGAATGTCACTGGCCGCCGCGTGGAAGACGTGGAGTCGGATTTCAAAGAGCAAATGTATTCGGTAAATTTTTTGACGCGTACGTTGAAGAAGCTCAAGAGTCGCTGGTCGTTGCTCAAATTGAACATATTGATGCCGTAAATAATCTTGAAGCAATTGTCAAAGTTGAAGGTTTAGATGCGATCATGATCGGACCGTACGATTTGTCGGCATCTTTGGGCATCACTGGTGAGTTCGAAAACAAAAAATACAAAGATGTATTAACGAAAATTCTTGAAGTCTGTGCAAAACAAAAGATGCCTTGTGGTATCCATGTAGTGCAGCCAGACACAAAGATGCTTGAACAAAGAATTCGAGAGGGCTACACCTTTATTGCTTACGGCGTAGACACTGTGTTTTTGAATAATGGTGCGTCAGCGCCCAAGTGATCGACAATTTAAACTAGTCAGATGGTGGCAAAAGTTCTAAAAGTAGGCATTGCCGGCTACGGAGTTGTAGGCAAGCGTCGTGGTGATTGCGTTGAAAGACACCCAAATCTCAAATTAGTTGCGGTTTGCGATCGCGTGTTCGCGTCTGATGGTGTCCTACCAAATGGTGTCGCACATTTTCGCACCTACCAACAACTTCTTGAACAAGATCTTGACGTTTTGATTGTTTGTGTAACAAACGACATTGCCGCTGAAGTGACTCAAGCAGGCTTAAATCTCGGTCTACATGTGTTTTGTGAAAAACCACCAGGCCGAGACGTCTCAGACATCGCTGCCGTGATTGCGACAGAAAAAAAGAATCCACAGTGTCGACTGATGTACGGCTTTAATCACCGATACCACGATTCGGTTCAAGACGCTTTGAAAATTATTCGTTCTGGTCGGTTTGGCAACATCATCAACATGCGAGGTGTCTACGGCAAGTCAAAGTTGATCACTTTTAATCAGGCTGATTGGCGTGCAAAACGAGAAATCGCCGGAGGCGGTGTATTGCTCGACCAAGGAATTCACATGGTCGATCTGATGCGGCTTTTCGCCGGCGAGTTTGTGGATGTGCAGAGTTTTATCTCAAATGGTCACTGGGGCTACAACGTTGAAGACAACGCTTATGCATTGATGCGCACGAGCGATGGTGTCGTAGCGATGCTCAACTCGTCGGCGACTCAGTGGCGTCATCAGTTCAGCCTTGATATCAATATGCAACGAGGCGGCATCATTTTGAAAGGCATCCTCACGGGGTCGAAGAGTTACGGCAGCGAGACCATGACGTTGGTAACTGCAGATCCTGATCGTGATAACGGCGATCCAAAAGAAGAGTTCTTTGAATATAACGAAGATCCATCTTGGGACTCAGAAATCGCGGCGTTTACGCAAAGTATTTTGAATAATGAACCAGTGCTAAGTGGCACTTCACACGACGCGTACCAAACAATGAAATTGGTATACAAAATTTACTATGCCGACCCAACTTGGCGAGATCAATTTAAGATTGAAAATCCAGGAGCATAAAAGTGGAAAATCTCACTATTAACGACGTGCATGGTTTGACAGAGATGACTGTCGACCTTGTCAAAAAAGTTGGCAACAAATTTGTTCGCGTCAATAACTCGGCAGCAAAAAATGTTGTTGATCTACAAATCGGTGGGCGAGAAGTAAAACTTGAAGGTGACAAGCTTCTTGAAGAACCAATCTTGAAAGAACTACAAAAAACTGGTTATGCAATTTTGAGTGAAGAGACTGGGTATATTCCTGGCAAGTTCTTGCCTGGCTTGCTTTGGGTGGTCGATCCTTTGGACGGCAGTTATAACTTCAGTCGAAGTCTTGGGCCAAGCATGATCTCAGTTGCCTTATGGAACGACAATGAACCGGTATTGGGTGTGCTTTATAACCTTTCGACGAAACAAATAATTTTCGGCGGCCCGCGCATTGGTTCGCACATCGGCTCGACAGTGATGAAGGTTTCAGATCGAACTGAGCGTGGTCAGGCCACTCTGATTACAGGCTTTCCGAGTCGATTTCCGATTGACGACACCAAAGTAGTGAGCGAGTTTGCAACAATTCTGACGACATTTGGCAAAATTCGCATGATCGGTTCTGCCGCCGCATCGCTATCACTAGTTGCAACAGGAGCTGCAGACGTTTACGCCGAACATAACATCATGTTTTGGGACGTCGCTGCCGGTCTGGCAATAGTCAACGGCGCGGGTGGAACTTTTCAAATTGAGGGTGTTGATCTGACTGAGAATATTCATAGCGAGCCATGCACGGTTGTGGCGAGCAACAATAAATTTGATGTTTCTGTGACTATGTTTGACAAGATGCGAGGCCTGGCGTGACGACACTTGATACTGGAGTAAAAGTCGTCCGCAATGTTGGTCGGTTCACATTTGGCGATGGCGCAGCGCTTGGTATTGCCGACTTGGTGGCGTCCAAGAGAACAGATAAGACAAAAGATGCTGTTTATCTCATAGATGACTATTTCAAAAATGACTATTACATCGCCAGTTCGCTTGGGGCCAAACCAACTGATGCCGTTCATTTCGTCAGCACAGTCGATGAACCAACGACGCAATCAATTGACGTACTAGTTGCAACCTTGCAAAAGTCGGGCCACACAACGCCGGCGACAATCATTGGCTATGGCGGAGGCATAACTCTTGATACTGCAAAAGCGGTTTCAAACTTGTTGACGAATGGCGGACGCGCCGCCGATTATCAGGGTTGGGATTTGGTCAAAGTTCCCGGCGTACACAAAATCGGTGTGCCGACTATTTCAGGCACTGGTTCGGAAGCAACTCGCACGTGCGTGATGACAAATCTCGAGACAGGTTTGAAATTAGGAATGAACAGCGACTTCACAGTGTTCGATCACGTGATTCTTGACCCAAGTCTGACGAGCACGGTGCCACGAAATCAATATTTTTACACCGGCATGGATGCGTATATTCACTGCATTGAAGCACTCGCAGGTTCATATCGCAATGCCATTGGTGATGCCTATTCACGTGAGACGGTGAACTTGTGCAGAAATGTTTTTTTGAGCACCGACATGATGGCCGCCGAACGTCGCAGCGACTTGATGGTGGCGAGTTATCTGGGTGGCTGTGCGATCGCCACGAGTTATGTCGGCGTGATTCATCCTTTTTCAGCGGCTTTGAGCGTAGTTTTCGGTCTGCATCACTGTGTCGCAAACTGCATCGTGCTTAACGCTCTTGGCGAGTTTTATCCAGATGCTTTTGTTGAATTTAGAAAAATGATTGAGCTGCAGCAAGTCGCACTACCGCAGGGCGTGTGTGCAAACTTGACCGACGAATTGCGCAGTGCGTTGATTGCAGCCACCGTTAAACATGAAAAGCCATTAACAAATGCGTTAGGCGCCGACTTCCGCAAAACGCTTACCGACTCAAGGATCATCTCGCTGTTCGAGAAGATGTAAAGATCTCCGAGTAAAATCAATACATGCCTGGGTACGAGCTAATCGGCGCTGAAGAGCAGGCTGAAGTAGACGATATTTTCAAAAATGGTGGAGTTTTGTTTCGCCACTCGTTTGATGCGATTCGTCAAAATCGATGGAAGGTTCGCGATTTTGAACAAGCATTCGCTAAGTCAGTTTCTTCGCCTTTTGCGCTGGCAGTTACTTCGGGTACTGCCGCATTGCGTGTCGCGCTGGCAGTTCTTGATCTCAAACCTGGTGATGAAGTCATAACCCAAAGTTTTACTTTCGTTGCCACAGTCGAAGCGATCATTGAGTCCCGAGCCACACCAGTTTGCGCTGACATTGACGGCACAATGAATATGAGCCCAGAGTCTTTGAGCAAGTTGATCACACCAAGGACCAAGGCAGTCATTGCTGTGCACATGTTAGGAACACCAGCACGACTGTTCGAGATCGAAGATATCTGTAAGAAAAATAAAATTGCTTTGATTGAAGACGCGGCTTGGGGCTGCGGTGGGGCGCTTGACGAAAGACCACTTGGCACCTGGGGACGAATGGGAACTTTCAGTTTTGACTTTGCAAAAACCATGACAACTGGCGAGGGTGGAATGGTCGTGTTTCAAAACGAGGCCGACTACAAAGCCGCGGCCGCATGGCATGACCACGGACATGAGAACAATCCTGCTGTTCCACGGTGGGAAGATACGCGAGCAAGCAGTGGCTTCAATTTTCGGATGACCGAGATGCAAGGCGCGGTTGGTCTTGCACAACTAAAGAAACTCTCTACAGTCGTGACGGCTCAGCGCAAAAATCGTGACGCGATGTGGGCTGCGATTGATTCGCTTCCGGGCATTACTGCGCGAGAAGTGCCGGTCGGCTCGTATGAAACAGCAGACGCTTTGGTTTTTAGCGTCAAAGACAACGCGACGGCCAAAAAATGCCGCGATGCATTGCTCGCCGAAGGTCTATCAACAAAAATTTTGCCAGAGGCTGTCACTTGGCACTTCGCCGGAACTTGGACCCACATGCCCGAACTTGTCGCACGACATGGCGGCGATCTATCGAAGGCATTCACAGACTCAAGGGCTCGACTTGAGCGAGCCGTGTCGTTACCAGTGGTCGTAAAGATGGACGAGACCGTACCTGCCCGCTTAAATAAGGCTCTGTCGAAAGTTCTGCAGTAACAGCCATGACACAACCAGTCATCTCGGTGATTATCGCCGCGTTCAACCAAGAAAAATACATTTCGCGCTGTCTTCGTTCTTTGCTTGCTCAAACAATTTCGCGAGACAAGTTCGAGATCGTAGTTATCAACGATGGCAGCACCGACAGAAGTGCATCAGTGCTAGGGGAGTTTGCCGGCGAAATTGTGTTGATTGATAACGAAAAAAACATTGGACTGCCAGCATCACTGAACAAAGCAATTCGTCGTGCTCGAGCACCTTATGTTGTGCGTGTTGATGCCGACGACTACGTCAACTCACAGTTTTTGCACTTGTTGCACGAATTCTTGCGTGAAAACAAATATATGGATGCTGTGGCTTGTGATTACCTGCTGGTAGACGAACAAGAAGAAGTCCTCGGTCGTAAAAATTGTCTAACTGACCCAATCGCTTGCGGAATCATGTTTCGCACCGAGCAACTAATTGACATCGGTTTGTATGACGAAACATTTTTGCTGCACGAAGAAACCGATCTGCGTTTGAGGTTCACAAAGAAATATAAAATCAACAGACTCGAGCTGCCGCTTTATCGTTATCGCCGCCATGAAAACAATTCGACCAACGATGCAGCAGCAATGGAGCACCATCGTCAACGGCTAATTCAAAAACATGGCGAAGAGTCGACCAAGTGAACGAGAAAATTAAATTTGGTGATCGAGCAGTAGGCAAAAGCGACTTGCCATACGTGATCGCCGAAATCGGCGTCAATCACGAGGGCTCTTTGGCGACTGCCAAGTTGTTGATCGAGTCGGCCAAGCGCGGTGGAGCAGACGCGGCAAAGTTTCAAACGTATAAAGCCGGGCTGATCGCCTCAAAGTTCTCACCGTCATATTGGGATACAAGCAAAGAACCAACTACCAGTCAGTACGAGCTCTTTACGAAGTACGACTCATTTGGTGAGGCTGAATACAAAGAGCTTGCCCAGCATTGTAAAAAGCATGAGATTGAGTTTGTTTCGACGCCTTTTGACCTTGGCGCCGTAGACATGTTGAATCCGCTCGTGCGCTATTTCAAAATTGCGTCTGCCGACATCACGAACCCGCCATTGTTGAAAAAAGTCGCCGAAACACGAAAACCCGTGATTTTGTCAACAGGTGCATCAAATATTGGCGAGATAGATGCGGCGTTGGCGATCTTGCGTTCGGCCGGCGCAAGCGAGATTTGCTTGATGCACTGCATTCTCAACTATCCGACACGAAACGAGAACGCGCACCTCGGAATGTTGATTGACTTACGCAATCGCTATCCAGAACTTTTGCTCGGTTATTCAGATCACACGCTGCCGAACGAACAGATGACGAGTTTGGTTTCTGCGCATCTTCTAGGTGCAGTTGTGCTTGAAAAGCATTTCACTCTCGATAAGACTTTGCCAGGCAACGATCACTATCACGCAATGGACGAAAAAGACTTGGCCAGATTTCAAGTCAACGTCAAGAAAGTTCATGAGTTACTCGGACCAACCCAACTCAAAGCACCGATCGCCACCGAAGAAATTTCACGGCTCAATGCCCGCAGAAGCATCGTGTTAACACGCAACCTAAAGTCTGGACACAAAATCACACAGGAAGATTTAGTAGCCAAACGGCCCGGCACAGGAATCAGCCCAATGAGTTGGGATGATGTAATCGGTAAGTCGGTAATTCGCGATTTGCCTGAAGACCATATTCTTACTTGGGATGATCTCACCAAATCATGACTCGCGTTGTTGCCGTCGTTCAGGCGCGCATGGGTTCACAGAGATTTCCGGGGAAAATGCTCAGCCAACTTGGCGAGCACACGCTTTTAGATTGGGTATTACAAAGAGTTCTGCGGTCCACGCAAGTTGACCAGGTTGTTCTTGCAACTTCAACCAATTCTGAAGATGACAAGTTGGTCAGTGCAGCCCTAAGGCTTGAAGTTAATTCAATTCGGGGCAGTGAAGCCGATGTTTTGAGCCGGTTTTTGCTGGCAGCAGACGATAGTCAAGCCGATCTAGTTGTTCGCGTGTGCGCAGACAATCCATTTATCGCACCCGAAGAATTAGACAGACTGATAGTTGATCATCGCGCAAAAAATGTTGACTACTCGTGCAATCACCAGCAAAAATTGTCGAATAAATACGCCGATGGTTTCGGCGCTGAGATTCTTTCGCACGACTTGCTTAAAAAGTTGGCAAATCAAACCACACAACAAGCTCATCGTGAACATGTCACGAGTTATATCTGGGACAATCAGAAAGAATTTAAAATCAACGCAGTGACCGCACCGGCTGAACTTGCATTTCCCGAAGTGAAACTTGATATTGATACGCCGGCAGAACTGGCAATACTAAATGAATTCGTCAGACAATATTCAGTAAAAATAGAAACAAAAGCAGCTGAAATAGTTGAAAGTTTTCGCAAGTTTTCTGCCGAAACTTAGTAGCGTGCAGGCATGTCAAACAGCAAACCAAACGTAGAAATTCCAAAGACTGCCGCTCCAGCAGGTTTAGTAATCGAAGACATCACGGTTGGTGATGGCCAAGAGGCAGTCAGCGGCAAAAGTGTTTCGGTACATTACGTTGGCGTTGCATGGAGCACAGGAAAACAGTTTGATGCTTCGTGGGATCGCGACGAACCGTTCGAATTTGGGCTCGGTGCAAGTCAAGTAATTGCAGGTTGGGACAAAGGCGTGGCCGGCATGAAAGTCGGCGGTCGTCGCAAACTTACAATTCCACCTGACATGGGCTACGGCAGTCGTGGCGCTGGTGGCGTAATCAAGGGCAACGAGACGCTTGTCTTCGTCGTTGATTTACTAAACGTTTTTTAGTCTGCAGAGACTTGTTTTTTGCGATAGTGGTTGCGACATAGCAACTCGTATCGAACGACATCGCCGAACAACGGCGCAATCGTGTTTTTATCGGTATCACCGACCATCACTGTTTCGCCTTCGAGCACAACTTTGTCGTTGACGAGTCGAGCGTTGTTCGTCGCGCGTGCTCCACACCAACAACGGGCTTCAACTTGCATTTCAATGCGTTGATCGGCGATCTCTAGCAAGCGACGCGTGCCTTCGAACAACAAGCCTTTGAAATCAGTGATCAAGCCAAACGCATAGACATCAACATGCAACTCGTCGACAATTAAGGCGAGTTGGTCACATTGATCTGTTGTACAAAACTGTGCTTCGTCGCAAACAATAAATTGCAAAGGCATTCGCGATAGTGCAAGTTCGTAGAGATTCAAATTTGGTTCCATTTCAAGTGCTGGTGTTGAAACACCCAAGCGGCTGGTTACTTGGCCGCCATCTCGGTCGAGTTTTGTTAACAACAAACCAGCGAGGCCGCGAGTAGTCAGGTTGTGATTTATCTGTAGGGCGAGCGTGCTCTTGCCTGAACCCATCGTGCCGTAGTTGAATCTCAGCGTTGCCATCTCAGGGCGAAACGCTACCTTGCTTCAGTGAAATTATAAAAAGCAGGCAGGCGAATTAAGGTAAGTGTGTAATGACTCCAGTTGAACTTGCAAAATATCTTGATCACACTTTGCTCGCTCCAGAGGCAACAAGCCGCGACATTGCCAAACTGTGCCAAGAAGCAAACGAAATGAATGTTGCAGCAATCTGTTGCTCGCCCTCGTTTCTACCTTTGGCACAGGGGCTTCTTTCTTCACAGATTGCAGTCGCATGCGTGATCGGCTTTCCATCTGGTGCACACGCGAGCGAGGTGAAGTCGTTCGAATCTGCAATTGCTGTAAAAAATGGTGCAACCGAAATTGACATGGTTGTTAATTTAGGTTTGGTTTACTCAGCAATGTGGCTTGAACTCGGTGATGAAATTTTGGCAGTCCGTAAGAGCGTGGGTACGTTAACCAAGTTAAAAGTGATTATCGAGTCAGCGGCGCTAACAGATGAACAAATCATCATGGCGTGCCGTGTAGCGGTCGCCAATGGTGCAGATTTTGTGAAAACATCAACTGGATTTCACAAGTCAGGCGGTGCGACTATTCACGCCGTCGAACTCATGCGATCTACTGTTGGCGCTTCAGTCGGTGTGAAAGCCAGTGGGGGCATTCGCAGCCGCGAGACGGCTGTTGCAATGATCAACGCAGGAGCTTCGCGTATTGGAACTTCAGCCTCTGCGGCAAT
>ENA-UPTJ01000159-UPTJ01000159.1-marine-metagenome-genome-assembly--contig:-NODE-159-length-43685-cov-6.886775_pt1 | contig 43685 bp, 29 predicted proteins | sample MGYA00238168_ERZ767080 | MGnify/ENA primary metagenome ERZ767080 (study PRJEB28935, sample SAMN06266237) | marine metagenome | isolation source: Columbia River Estuary | place: USA:Columbia River Estuary... | reverse complement strand
AATTCATGTTCATATCGCCCAAACCCTTCCCACGATACATCGAATAACCTCCGGGCGGTGTGTGTTTGATAAACCCTAAAGAATAATCCTTTTGGATGGTCACATAGTGCCTAAACTCTGGGAAAATGCCATCGGAAATAAAATTGCCATCAAACCGCAAACCAGCAATCGTGAAATTGTCCAAACTGTCGATCGTGAACGGATCCACCACAAACTTGAACTTATCGCCTTCGTATGCCCCGCCATGAATATGCGGCTTATCATACAACACCTCACTCCCCTTGTCCGATACAAAAATGGGATACTCCGGATAGTCCTTATTCCCCGATTTGTTATTGGGCTTGTCGATGTATAACGTCCCACTCACATTCCTCAACACCGATTTGATGGGCACCAATCTGCGTCCAGAGGAATCTGGAAAGTACATTCTTAGGGAATCCACGGCCGACATCGCTATGTTGAACTGACCGTAATTGAAAACGTACTTTTTACCGTAAAAATCGAATCTCCCCGCCCTCAACTGTCCACCAAAACGCAAACCCCGATTCTTGGTCAATGTCACTTGCTGCTCCGTTGGCACCACAATTACGTTTTGAGAATCGGAAAAGAAGAATTTAGAAACACCCTCCAAATTCATTTCATTACTTAGCAGATTCAGCGTAAAATTGGATCGCTTTCCAATGATGGAAGAAATTCGAATCACATCGTAATCCCTTAATTTCTGATGCGCTTGCACATATCGAAACGCTTTTGGCAACAAGGTAACACTGTCTTGATCTTGTAAATAATTGATGTAACCTTGATCATGCAATTCAAGAAACGGAACTACCAAATATTCTTTCTGGGTTTGCTGAAAAAATGCATAGTCATCCAATGAAAATTTGATGCGCTGATCTGCCTTGTAAAACTCACGCGTTTTGGCTTTCTGCGCTTGCAACTGCTTGAGCTTGGCATCCAATTTTGCTTTATCGGCTGGATCCTTGGATAACATCAAGTTTTTGATATCCTTCTCCATTTGCCTGGCGATGGGATCTTCTGGTTGTCGGTTATAGTAGGCTACCAAACCTTCCAACGGATGCGACCTCAAAGGACCTTGCAATCGATTGTATAGAATGTCACGAAAGAAATCGTCTGAAGAAATCCTGGCCTCCATCTCATTGTTCACATTGTCGAAATCAACAAACGGCTCCGTAACAATCCAACGAACCTGCTGAACATCAATATTTACATTGTGAAAATTGTCTTGAAACGGCACGCGCATCAATCCTTCCTCACCCCTATCGATAATTAATTTATTATCCTTGAAGATAAAATTCACCTTCACAAACGGGTGGTAAATTGTCGTAACGCTGTCCAAATACATCGTGAATTCACTCTGCAAAGTCCCTGCAATCCCGTCTTGGATTTTGAACGATTTGCTTTTTAAGGTGACCTTCTTTTTGCCTTTATAGAACACGTCGATCACCGACGGTTTGCCGTTGGCAGTGGCAGTTGTAATGGAATGACCTTGCATCGAAAATCCTCCTTTAAAGAAAGACTCATCACCCACTATTCCACTCACCAACAATTCGTTATCATAGGAATTGAACTGCGGGAATCCCGATTTCTTGACTTTTAAAGAATCCGTTGCAGTACTCAATTTGTCGGTAAACTTACCCAAGACCGGTGTTTTAAAATACCTTCCATAGACCAACTGAGCTGAGTCCACCGAATAGATATTTTGATCCATGTTCAAGCGATATTTCCCAAACTTAACCCAAGCCGATTCGGTGGGTAGGCATCTTTTGAAATCCGCGGTCCCGTAATCACCAACCCAAATATTCTTCAACGGCTTATACACTCCTTTGGTAGCGCTAATTACCATTTTGTCCTTAAACCCAGTGCAGATTAGGGCGACTTCACCAAAGCGTATTTCTATTTCATTTTTGTAATACAAGTCGAAATCCAGGGTATCCACGCTCCAAACGGCCGTACCCGATTTATAAATGACTTTATCGGCGAACAAATTGGCGGTAGTTTGAAGAAATTCGAGGTACTCTTTGTTGGAATTGCCCAGCAACGACTTGGTGATGCCTTGCCATTGAACGAGTACTTTATCGGGCAAGTTATTTTGCAAAAATGCTGCTACCGTTGCGATATATAATTCGAAATGCGGTTGGACGGCCATTTTTTCGGCCAGCATTTGATTTGAAATATCGATGATAAATTTCTGCTGACTGGGCGAAAATTTGCCCATTTCCCAATTCTCCTTAAAAATATTAAAATTCTTGGTGAGGTTCTTATCTCCAGGGCGGTTGACAAATGTTTCAAACTCAGCAATAAACGTAGCCGGTACAGGACTAAAACTTCCACTTTGAGCTGTCAATTTAAGTGTTAAAACAGAAAGAAGTATAAAGCAGAGTTTTTTTATCATCAGGGTGAGATTACAAATAACGCACCAACTTACGTTTCATTGTTAACAGTCTATTTTTTCAAGCCATGGAGGCTTATCGCATCGCTTTCACGATATCGATAAAGTCACGTGCTTTTAAACTTGCACCACCAATCAATCCGCCATCAATATCTGCTTGCATAAACAACGCTGCTGCATTTTCTGGCTTCACGCTTCCACCGTAGAGGATTGAAGTTGTTGAAGCAATTTCTTCATTGTATTGATTGGCCAATAGTTTTCTGATATAAGCATGGATTTCTTGCGCTTGCTCCGGCGATGCATTCAAACCCGTACCGATGGCCCAAACTGGCTCATAAGCTACAACCACTTCGGCAAATTCTTTGCGATCCAAATGAAACAAACCTTGCACGATCTGCTCTTCGATGGCTCTGAAATATTGTTTACTTTCACGCTGCTCCAACGTTTCGCCGATACAAAATATAGGCTTCATGCCATGGCGAATCACAGATTTCACTTTTAACGCACATACCTCATTGGTTTCTCCAAAATACTGACGTCGTTCAGAATGACCTACCAAACAATATTGAATACCCAACGACTTAAGCATACCTGCTGAAATTTCACCCGTAAATGCCCCTTGATCTTCTTGATGTGCATTTTGTGACCCAACCAACAATCCACTGCCTTCTAGCAATCGAACGGCAGATGGCAACGCCAAAAATGTTGGGATTAAAACTACTTTACCTTCTCCGCGATATTCATCTCTAACAATTCCTCTTACTTCGCTAATCAAAGCTTGGCTCTCTTCCAAGGTTTTGTGCATTTTCCAGTTACCCGCAACAATTTTCTGACGATTCATAATAACAGCGAAATAACAAAATCTAAATCAAACGTTATTCTCAAGATATCAACGAGAACACCTCATCCGCCCAGGCCATCGCCAACGCAAATTGCGAGTCTCTATCCATTTCAGAATTGTCCAAAATCCGATAATCCGAGGTCATTGTGAGCGGACTATTTTCCCTCGAAGAATCCACTGCGTCGCGATGCTTTAAATTCGCCGATATCTCCTCCAAGGTCACGTCATCGCCTTTGGCCACCAATTCAGAAAATCGTCTCTGAGTCCTCACCTCAACTGAGGCCGTCATGAAAATCTTTAATTCCGCATCCGGAAACACCACTGTTCCGATATCCCTACCATCCATTACAACGCCTTTTTTTGCTCCCATTTGCTGTTGTAAAAACACCAACTTATCACGCACTGCTTGGATTTTCGCCACTTCACTCACTTTCGATGCAACCGCAATTGTGCGAATTTCATTCTCCACATTTTCACCATTTAACGTCACAAAAGACGCCCCTGCATCGTCCACATCAAACTCCACCGTTAATTGAGCCAAGGCTTGTTCCACTTGAGCCATATCATCCAAATTCACCGAATGACGCATCAAAAACAATGTCACCGCGCGATACATCGCCCCGCTATCGATGAAAACATAATTCAACGCCGAAGCCAACGCTTTCGCCAAGGTTCCTTTCCCGCAGCTGCTGTAACCGTCTATTGCGATATTGATTTTTCTCTGTCCCACTTTCTGTTATAACTCAGGGATTCCGCGACAAGGCGTATGATTTAACTGAACGAAGGCCACTGAGCGCTTCTTGGAAAACCGATTGGGATCGATGATGATGGAAAACATATTCGAATTCTGGCGGCTAAAATAACTGGCACTGGAATATGTAATATCCAGTTTGGCCATTTTAAACTTCAAGCCCCAGCCAAAACCTGCCGTTCCACGCCTTACATCGGTAATCATTTCTTTTCTTCGCTGCTGGCTATAACCTAAATAAATGCCAAAATTCTTACCCAAAGCCAATTCCGTACCCACTGCTAAATGTCGACCCAATTTATCAGCGAACTTCGCTTCGGTTGGCACCACAGTCTGACCATTGATATCAATCTGACCGTTGCTATTAAGATACTGGTCATAGGTCAAATCCCATTTTTGCAAACTATGCGCCACCAGATGAAATTTAAAGGGCATATGTTTGGGCATGATTGCAACGGCCGCTTGGATATTAAAAGGCAATGGTTCTCTGCCTGCATCTTGATAGCTCATGACTTGTGCGCCGAGGTTTTTAATAAGCACACCAGCCGATAATGTTGAATCTTTTTTGATGTGATTGAGTCCTAAATTAAGATACACACCATTGGAGATGTAAGGACCGAGAATACTATATACCATACCCAACTGGGCACCAAATCTCAATTGAGGCGATAGTGTCATGGATCCACCCATCCCAATATTGGTTTCGTTTGCTACCAGTTTCATCGTTGGATTTCCTCCGGCATCATAGCCATCCATACTGCCGAAGTCGATGTGCTGCGCAAACCCTTGCAACGATATTTTTTTACCTGCCAGAGAAACATTTCCTATCCCAAAGGCTGCATTGGCAGAAAAAACGCCGGGGAGAATGGTACCAGCGCTAAGTCCTGCTTTGAAACGATGTTCATCGGAGAGTAGGGCCGGATTGTTGGTGGTTTGAAGGATATCTGATGAGGGTTGAGATATCAAATAACCGCACCAGGCCAATGATTTACTGTGCATTGGAACATCCAAAATCCGAAAAACGCCTTGCGATCCGGCTTGGGCCGAGGCCTTGGCCGAGGCCAGCACACACAATAAAATCAGTAAGCGTTTGGGCATGAGCAACAAATTTAGTTTAAGAACGAGAACTCTCAGCGGATATTTTACCGAAATTTGTACTTTCCATGACCACGCCACTGTATCGCAATCCCTCCGAAGTCCCCAAAAGTTCGCCTTTAGTTATTACCCAAGGGACTTTCGATGGCGTTCATTTGGGTCATCAAAAAGTGTTAAAGCACGTGGTTGACCTAGCCAAGCAACAAAACACGCAAAGCTTATTAATCACCTACCACCCCCACCCTAGACTGGTGGTAGAACCCAACAACCGTGAACTCCGGATGCTCTCGAGCATCGAAGAAAAAGCGGAAGCCGTTTTTGCCTTAGGCATAGACTACGTTCTGGTCCTTCCATTTACCCAAGAATTCTCCCAACTATCGCCCGAAGCCTTTGTGGCGGATATATTGGTAAAACAACTCAACGTCCATACCATCGTAATCGGTTACGACCACCACTTTGGGATCAATAGAAGTGGCGATTTTAACACCCTAGTCCGATTAAGCAAGCAGTTTAATTTCGCAGTACAGGAAATTCCCGCTTCCACCATCGACGAGATTGCCGTTAGCAGCACACGAATTCGCAAAGCATTATCAAATAGAGGTTTAGAAGAGGCCAATCAACTTATAGGGAGGCCGTACCAACTAACTGGTACGGTAATTCATGGCAAACAGTTGGGCAGAACGATAGGATTTCCCACGGCCAATATCCACCTAAACGACCCTTACAAACTCATTCCGTCGTTTGGCGTTTATGCAGGCATATGTTTGGTAGAAAACAAGCGTTTCAAAATGGTTTGCAATATCGGCGTAAGGCCCACGGTAGATGGCGAAAATATTAGCATCGAAGCGCACTTGTTTGATTTTGTTAAAAACATCTACGGCGAGCACCTCACCCTGTTTTTGGTACAGTATTTGAGAAATGAGCAGAAGTTCGATTCAATCGAAGCGTTAAAATCTCAAATCTTACTCGATGCACAGCAAGCCCAAATATTGGTTACTTTGGACTAAGACTTTTGTCTTTGCGCTGATGCTCGTTTGCAGCAATTTCGCTATCGCACAGATCGAAGACGACGAAGAAGATTACGGAGAAGACGAGGGCGATTGGATCATTCAAGATTCATTGTGGGAGCACAGCGCCGATACTCTTGCTTATTACTACGAGGAAGGTGAATTCATCATCCCTGGCATGCTGCCCGAATACGATTTCTATGCTTTTTGGGACACGATGCACGTAGATGCCTATCGATTTGATTTGCGCAAACTTCAAGATGCCATCCCAATTAACATCCTTGGAATGGATTGTGATTTTGCGATGCCAATTTATGGAAAGACGAATTCTCCTTTTGGCTGGCGTCATGGTCGCCCCCATACAGGCATCGACTTACAACTCAGAACCGGCGATTCAGTTTATTCGGCTTTCGATGGAGTGATTCGAATGAGCAAATACTATAATGGCTATGGGAATTGCGTGGTGATTAGACATTTCAACGGATTAGAAACGCTCTACGGCCACTTGAGCAAGTTGGAGCATACACCGGGAACATTGGTAAACGCAGGTCAACTCATTGGACTGGGCGGATCCACCGGACACAGCACCGGCCCGCATCTACATTTCGAAATTCGATTCCTTGGAAGGCCTTTAAACCCCGCTGCAGTCATCGACTTTCCCAATGAAACGGTAAAGAGCGATACCCTTTTAATTGCATCCAATCTATTCCAAATGCCATACACCCCTTATTATGGCAAAAAACGACGCGGATCCTATCGTAGAGGGCGATCGCGCTCTAGCAAAAGCAAGCGCGGAAGATATTCCTACGAAATTAGAATAGAAGAAGTGTCTTCATCGTTATACAGAGTATAAAAGGTTGATCCGATTCAACTATTTTTGTATTTTCTGTGAGCATTCAAGTCAACAATTTATCCAAGAAATACGGCCAGCAATTGGCATTAGATAGTATTTCATTTTCCATTCCATCAGGAGAGGTAGTTGGATTTTTAGGCCCCAACGGCGCCGGAAAATCTACCACAATGAAAATCCTAACAGGCTATATCCCTGCTAGCAGTGGCGATGCTTCGATTTGCGGGTTGGATTTGGCAGAACGAAGTTTAGAAGTGAGAAAGCTAGTCGGCTACCTTCCCGAGCACAATCCTTTGTATCTGGATATGTATATTTCAGAATACTTGTTATTTGCAGCTGGAATTGCTGGGGTTAAAAACACCAAGAAGGCGCTAGAACTGGTCATCGAGTTAACACAACTCGGACCAGAAAGAAATAAGAAAATCGGACAGTTATCTAAAGGTTACCGACAGCGCGTTGGATTGGCCCAAGCCCTGATTCACGATCCTAAAGTGTTAATTTTGGATGAACCCACCTCCGGACTCGACCCCAATCAGGTTGTTGAGATTAGAAACGTAATTAAAAATTTGGGCAGCGAAAAAACAGTTCTATTGAGCACCCACATCATGCAAGAGGTAGAAGCCATGTGTAACCGAGTGATATTAATAAACAAGGGCAAGATCATTGCCGACAATACGTTGGAAGGGTTAAAAGAGACTGCGCCATCAGACAGTTTGGAAACCATTTTTAGAAATTTGACAAGCCATGTGGGAAGTATTTAAAAAGGAAATTCGCAGCTTCTTGGGCTCTTTCATTGCCTATATAGTAATGGGCGTTTTCTTGGCAATCACCGGATTGTTCATGTGGATCATCAAAGGGAATAACGTCCTTGATCTAGGTGTGGCCAGTCTTCAAGTGATGTTTAATATCGCTCCCTACATTCTAATCTTTTTGGTTTCTGCCATTACGATGCGGGGCCTCAGCGAAGAACGTCGATTGGGAACGATAGAAATCCTTACTACAAGACCCGTAAGCGACCTATCAATTTTGATGGGGAAATATTTGGCGGCGGTAGCATTGATTGTCTTCACCCTTTTACCTACCCTATTTTATTATTATACTATTCAACAACTCGCCGACCCATTGCAAGGCACCGATGCGGGAGCTACCTGGGGTTCCTATTTTGGTTTGATACTTTTGGCCGCTAGCTATGCGAGTATTGGGTTGTTTGCCAGTTCTCTAACAGACAATCAAATCGTTTCGTTGATTATTTCAATGGTATTGTGTTTTTTCTGGTATGGCGTATTAAGTCTATTGGGAGACATCAAAGCCCTGGACGCCATCGGCAAAAGCTTAGAATGGTTCAGTCTTGACTTTCACTATCAATCAATAAGTCGTGGCGTACTAGACACCCGTGATGTAATTTATTTCTTTGGATTCATTGCAACCTTCTTAGGGGCAACGAAAATGGCGTTTGAAAGCAGAAAATGGTGATGAAAAAGTACGGAGCACGCATTCAATCCATCTTGGAATTTACCACGCTGTTGGTAATGATCATCGTCGTAAACATCCTAGGTAATTTCTATTATTTGCGCATCGACTTAACAGAAGAAAAACGTTACACCCTAAGCGAAACAAGCAAAAAACTCAGCAAGGAGCTCGAGGAAAAGTGCTACTTCCGCCTATATCTCGACGGCGATATGTCGGCCCGATTCAAAAACCTTCGCAATGAAATCCGCGATGTGGCCTATGAATTTCGCGAACTTAGCGGCAGAAAAATCGAAATCGAAATCATCGACCCGTTCGAAGGAAAGCAGTTATCCGAAGTCAGCGGCATTTTAGACGATTTTAATCAGCGCGGGGTAATTCATCAGCGCGATATTGAAGGTGAGGGAGGCAATAGCACCACCATAAAGAACATTATTCCGGGTGCAGAAATGATGTATGCCGGCAAAACCGTAGCAATCAATTTTTACGAGCACGATGTGGCTTTGGACGCCGACAACAATATCAAGAGAGCAATTGATAACGTTGAGTATGAAATCGCCAATGGGTTGAGGCAGTGCACGTTAGATAAACCCAAGAAGATTGCCGTTGCGGATGGTTCAGGGGAAATGATCGACAATCGCGTAGGAGATTTTGCTGCAGAATTGGGCAAATATTACGATGTTTCTGCGTTGAATATTAACGTGGCGGACCTTAAATCGGCAGAGCCATTCATCGACAAACTAAAATCACTGAGCAACCCTGAAGAAATGGGCAGTGTTCTGATTAATAGTTTACAGCAGCGATTAAACAACAACGATTTATTGCTCATCATTAAACCGGCAAAAGACTACTCTCCTTCTGAATTGTATTTGATTGACCAATTCCTATTAAAGGGAGGCAAGGTGATTTGGATGATAGATCCGGTCCATGTGGAAATCGACAGTTTTGAAACCAATAGCTCTATTGCGGCCATGGACAATCAGTTGGAGAATATCAACGCATCGTTGTTTCATTATGGCGTAAAAATGGAATCCACGCTGCTGATGGATGCCAATTGCAATCAAATTCCAATTCCCGTGGGCAATCGTCCAGAAATGATCGATTTCTATTATTTCCCCGTGTTCATGTCGGTTAGTTCACCCCACATCATCAACAAAAACGTAGGTCCGGTTTGGGGTCAATTCCCAGCTACACTTACTGCCAAATCAAAAACGGACCTTAATGTAACACCATTATTGAGCAGCAGCCCCTATACAAAAACGATTCAAGCCCCAGCAAACGTGGACTTGGAAAACGCTTATATGCAATCCAGGGACGATCGATTTAGGAATGCTTTGAGGGGCGGCAGCAAGCTTACGGGCGTATTGATGGAAGGGAAATTCCAATCGCCTTTTATCTACCAAAAACACTATACAGGATCCGCTTTCTTACCCAATGGAGAAAGCAAAATGGTGGTCATTGCCGATGGCGATATCATTCGAAATGGGGTGAGTGGCAGAGGTGGAATTTACCCAACGGGATACGATCGATTTACGAAGACAACCTTTGCAAATAAGAAGTTCATATTGAATTGCATCGATTATTTAATAGACGACAATGGTTTGATTGAAATCAGAGCCAAAGAAAAGACATTGAGATTGTTAGATAGCGAAAAAACTCGACTTGAGCACACCTATTGGCAGTGGTTTAACATCATTGCGCCGTTATTAAGCATGATGATTTTTGGCATCGCCAACAACATCTATCGCAAACGAAAATACCAAATCAGATAACAAAATGTACGATTTCATAGAAGGTCCAATAGAATCTCTCAACCCCACGCACGTGATTATTTCCAATCAAGGCTTGGGTTATATTGCTGCGATTAGTTTAACGACCTACGAGAAAATCAAAGGTCATAAAACAGCGCGATTATTTGTCGATTTGCTTTTTAAAGTAGAAAATCAAAGTCCCGTTTCAATGCATTTATTTGGATTTTCCGATCCCGACGAAAGGCATATGTTCCGCATGTTAACATCCGTTTCTGGCGTAGGAAATAACACGGCTATGTTAATGTTAAGTAGCTTAGCTCCAGACGATTTGGCCGCGGCAATTATCAATGGGAATATTGGTTTATTGAAAAGCATCAAAGGCATCGGAGAAAAAGGTGCGCAACGCATTGTTTTGGAACTTCGCGATAAAATGATGGGGAAAAAATCCATGGGATTGGGTATGCTTTCTGGGGTGAGCGACAACTTTAGTGAAGCGCTATCGGCCCTTACCACACTAGGCTACCAAAAAGCCAATGCAGAAAAAGCACTTATGAAAGTCAGCAAAGAATTGGGAGGCACTGCAACCATTGAAGAATTGATAAAAAATTCATTGAAAATATTGTAACTTGCAAGTTCGCAAATTAAGCAACCGCCTATTAGCCACACCGCTACGCAACGTTTAGAAGTTTATCAGAATGAGATTTAATGGTCAATCCATAACCGCACGTATTTTGCGTGCAACATTCGGTGCGATGCTGTTGATTTTATTGGCGGTAATTAGCAATCCCCTTTCCGGCCAATTAGACACAAACAGTCTGCGGTATCGCTTACAGAAAAATGGCACCACAGGTTCCCATGTGGACCTTGAAAATCCCGTTAAAACCGAATGGCGATACAACGCCAGAGCCAATCGATACGAAGGTTTCCGCAATTTAGGATCGCTCAGTTACGCTACCGGCGAAAGCATGTCGGTTGCTGAGTACTTCCAAAAACAATCGAAAATCGAAAATGAAAAGTACTTCCGCGGAAAGACGCAGAGCGCTTACTCATTGGGCGGCAACAACAAAAGCGTAACGGATTTAATCAAAGCCGAATTAAACAACCCAACTGTTTCCAAGATTTTTGGAGAAGGGGGTGTTGATTTTCAGTTGAACGGGTCCGCCATGGTAAAATTGGGCGGGAGCATGAATGTAAATAGGAATCCCAATTTCTCTAAACGTCAGCAAAAATATTTTGTTCCAGTATTTGACCAGCAGATGCAAATCAGCGCCAACGGTAGCGTAGGTGAATTTGTGAAGTTGGGCATCAATTATGATACGGAAGCGGCTTTTGAATTCGACAATCAAACCAATTTGGGATGGAAAGGCAAGCCCGATGGGATCCTAAAAGACATCCAAGTGGGTAATGTCAATCTAAACCTACCAACCCAGTTAATCAAACCAGCAAACAATTTATTTGGATTTTCCAATACGATGCAATTCGGAAAAACCACCATCAAAACAGTCTTTAGTCAAAATAAGGGACAGAGCACAGAGACGGTGCTTAAAGGCGGTGCGCAGATGAATGAATTCAAAATCACCGCAGACAATTACGACCAAAACAAGCACTATTTCTTATCTCAATTTTTCAGAGAAAACTATAACAAATCGTTAGAAAACCTACCCATTATTGCCAGCGGGGTGATTATTAACCGTGTAGAAGCATGGGTCACGAACAAAAACGCCAATGTAGAAACCCCTAGAGATATCTTGGCATTTCAAGATTTGGGCGAGGCAAAGCCTTTCAGGCCTGCATTGGGAAGCTCATCGGACCCCGCAGCGGACAACGCAGCAAACAATTTGTACGCTACCATTACGGCAGATCCGAATACGCGTTTTACAGGACAAGCCATCGACAAGATCTATGCAACCCTGCCCTATTTTGAGCAAACGATAGATTTCGACATACTTAACTATGCACGCCAGCTCACAGATAAAGAATTCTCACTCAACCAGCAGTTGGGTTATATCTCATTAAATCAACCACTCAACAACGATGAAATTCTGGCTGTGGCTTTTGAATACACCTACGAAGGCAAGACATACCAAGTGGGTGAATTTTCGCGTGATATCCCGCCAGGAAATCAGAAATTGATGTTCTTGAAAATGCTTAAGGGCAACACCATCAGAACAAAGTTGCCAATGTGGCGCCTGATGATGAAGAACATTTATGCCCTAAACACGTATAGCTTGAGCTTGGAAGACTTCAAATTAAATGTCATTTATGCCGACGATACCACGGGTGGTGATTACAACTACTTGCCCATCGGAAATGCAAATTGTCCCGCATTAGTGAATGGAAATCCACTGATTCGTGTATTCGGCCTAGACAAACTAAACCGTCAGCAAGAGGCAAAACCCGACGGGATTTTTGATGCGATCGAAGGATTAACAGTAAACACCCAATTCGCCAGAATCATTTTCCCAGTCACTGATCCCTTTGGCGATTATTTGCGAGAACAATTCAATGGCAGGAACGACTTAGGCGAATATTACTGCTATGACGCGCTTTACGACAGTACGAAATGGCTTGCTCAACAGGATGTAAAGCATAACAAATTCTTCTTACAAGGGAGCTATAAATCCAGTAACGGCGCAGAATTATTCCTAGGAACCACCAACTTACAACGTGGATCAGTGAGGGTAACGGCCAACGGAAGGCCCCTCACAGAGGGTATGGACTACGAAGTGGATTATGCCTTAGGTAGAGTTCGTATCACCAATCAAGGATTATTGCAGGGTGGTGCAGAAATTAGAGCAAGTGCGAACGGACAGAGCTTCTTTAATATCCAACAGAAAACATTGGTGGGAGGTCGTGTAGAGCACAAATTCAATAAAAAGCTATTGGTCGGCGGCACACTACTTCACATGTACGAAAGACCCTTGACAACCAAAACCAACTTCAACGAGGAGCCACTTTTAAATACCATTATTGGTGCCGATATGGCATTTAGTTCCAAGTCTAGGTTTATCACAAAAGTGATCGACCAACTGCCTTTTTTGGAAACCAAAGAAGTATCGAACATAACTGCATATGCCGAAATCGCGAAGATTTATCCGCATAACCACAAATCACAAGGCGACCAGCGAGGGGTGTCGAATTTGGAAGATTTTGAATCGGCAGAATTAACCAACGACGTAAAAACTGTAAGTAACTGGTCCATAGGAGCTGTCCCTCAGAAACAAGAAGACAAATTCCCCGACACCAAAAATGCTGATCGACTCAACTGGATGAATCACCACGCGGCATTAAGTTTTTACACCATTGACAACCTATTTTACCGCGATGTTGATATGCCAGATAACATCAAGAAAAGGGTTGATGCGATTCTAAGCGACCCCTTTCAGCGACAAGTAGACCAACGTGAATTGTTCCCTCAAAGGAATTTCCCTCAAGGAACCCCTACCATTTTACCCACTTTGGATTTATTCTTCAGACCCAAAATGCGCGGATTGTATAATTTCAATAGCAATCCAAACGAAGTTAATGCCAATGGCGAATTGCTAAATCCCGAATTGAGCTGGGCGGGTGTAACGCGAAAGATCGACCAAAATGATTTTGAGGCCGCAAACATAGACTATATAGAGATTTGGATGTTGGACCCAATGGCGAACAACCCAAACTTGAAAGGAGAATTCTTATTGCAATTGGGTAACGTAAGCGAAGACATTTTGCCGGACAGAAGGAAATCGTTCGAAAACGGATTGCCCTCATCATCCTCGGCCAGCAATGACATAGACACTACCAACTACGCTTTTGTACCAGAAGGACCGCAGATCAACTTCGCTTTCGATAACAACAATGGGACTTTGAAAGCGCAAGACGTTGGACTAGATGGAATGGATGATGTCAACGAAAAGTTGCATTTCGATACTGTCTTCCTAAAGCGCATCGCAACCAACTTTGGAACATCGTCTCAGTACTATCAGAACGCTTACCAAGATCCAAGTAACGACAACTATCGTCACTATTTGGATGGATTTTTCGATGGTGTAGATGCTGACATTATCGGTCGTTACACTAGAATTCAAGGTCCTCAAGGCAATTCAAACAATGAGCAATATACCGGCCAATATGCCGGAATGCCAAAGTCAACGACACCTGTTCCAAGTGACGAAGACGTAAACCGCGATTTCACGTTGAACCAAAGCGAAGACTATTTCCAATATCGAATCAAGATCAACGCGGCCGACATGCAAATGGGTCGAAACTACATCGCCGATATAGTAAAGAACAATGTCAAATTGCGCAATGGCAAATCTCTCGATATCACTTGGTATCAATTAAAAATTCCAATTCGTGAATTCGAAAAAGCGGTAGGAAATATCAGCGATTTCAAGAGCATCCGTTTCATGCGAATGGTAATGACGGGTTTTAATGATTCAGCGATTTTGAGATTGGGTTACATCAATATAGTAAAGGCCGATTGGCGTAGATATACCAACTCATTAAAAACTCCCGGGGTCATTGTACCGCAGGATCCAAACGACGGGACCAAATTCGTTGTTAGCACTGTTAACATAGAGGAGAACAGTAAACGTTTACCTGTTGCTTATGTTTCACCTCCAGGTATCGTAAGGGTTCAGAATATGGCCAGCTTGGGTACAGTTTTAGAAAACGAACAATCATTGTCGTTGAAAGTCTGCGACCTAAAAGCCGGTGACTCTCGTGCTGCCTTCAAAACAACAACTTTTGATGCAAGGAACTACAAGCGCATGCAGATGTTTGTCCATGCTGAAGAGAGTTTAAACAACCCGGTAGCCGACGGCGAAGTATCTGCTTTTATCCGATTCGGAACCGACCTTACATCAAATTATTACGAATACGAAATACCCCTAAAGTTAACTCGAGGCTTTATCAATATGAATTCGGCCAATGCAGACAAATCGATCTGGCCCGATGAAAACTTCATTGACATCCCATTTGATTCGCTTTATAACTTAAAAATTGTTCGACAGAATGCGGCTTGGCCAATGACCGCTCCTTTCATCCGATTCATGGGCAAAGGTAAAATTACGGTGATGGGACTTCCTGATGTCAGCAATTTGCGCGTTATGATGGTGGGACTGAAAAACAATTCAACAAGTCCTAAGTGTTTTGAAGCCTGGTTCAATGAGTTGAGAGTAAAGGAAATTGCCAACAAAGGCGGATGGGCATCCTTAGCAAACATACAAATGCAATTGGCCGATTTTGGTCAACTGAACTTAAGCGGAACCGTGAGAACGATCGGATTTGGTGATGTTGATAAGAAGCTAAACGATCGAAGTCTAAGCACCAATTTAAACTACGACATTGCATCGAACTTAGAATTGGGAAAATTCTTCCCTAAGAAATCAGGTATTAGTATTCCAATGTATATTGGTTACTCAGAGAGTTTTGTTAAACCCAAATACTTCCCTTTGAACCCTGATTTGGAAATGCAGACTTATCTTTCAGGTCTTGCCGATGCCGCAACAAGAGACGCAGTAAAAAAAGCCGCCGAAGAATACAACTCCCTCTACAGCCTAAACTTCAATAACGTGAGAGTGGCCAGTGCGATGGGCAAAGCCCCTAAACCATGGTCGCCTTCGAATTTTGTCTTAGGATATAGCTATCAAAACAATTCACGTCGCAATCAGCAGATCGAAGAGTACTTTTTGAAAACCACCCAAGCAACCATTGGATATTCCTATTCAAAAGGCACCAAGTATATTAAACCATTTAGAAAGATGAAGTCGAAGAAATTGAACCTAATCAAGGATTTCAACTTCAACTTTATTCCTTCTAGCTTTAGTACACAGATCCAAGCGAATCGATTGTATAGCGAAACGCAATCTAGAAACAACAACAAGTTTATTCAGGTGAATCCGAGGTTGTTCGATAAGAACTTTACCATTTTAAGAAACTTCAACACCAACATTCCGCTCACTGAGAATTTAAAATTGAATTATACCGCCAACGTTTCATCGCGGATTCAGGAACCCTATGGCAGATTGGATAACGAGATCAAGTTGGATTCGGTGAAAAAGGAATTTTTATCTCTTGGCCGAACGACTAAGTTTTATCAAAACGTAAATGCCAATTACACCGTACCCTTTAGCAAAATGAAGTGGACCCGTTGGATTAGCAGCACCGTTACATATACCGGAAGTTACGAATGGAATCAAGCGCCACCGGCATTTGCAAGTTTGGGCAACCGGATTCAAAATGGCCAAGACATAAACTTTGCGGGTCAGATGAATTTCACGCAATTGTACCAACAGATTCCTTGGCTGAGAGATTTGGAGAAACCAAAGCAACTAAAAACTGCGGTTAAAAAGGAAGGCGATGAAGCCCCTGTATTCGAAAATGCACTTCAAAAAGGAGCCCCAACAACCAAAAAGGCCAACCCCGCAAAAGTATTCGTGGGCAATTTGGTGAGCATGTTAAAAAATGCAAGCTTCAGTTATCAATTGAAAGAAAACACCGAGATGCCCGGATTCGCGTACAAACCTGATTATTTTGGAAACAACTTTAACCACATGCAGCCGGGGTTGAAATTCGTGTTGGGTATGCAGGATTCTCGACTCCGTTATAAACTCGCCGATTTAGGTGCTCTTAAAATGGATCCACGTCAGTCCAACTTTTATCGAAACAACAAAAACCAGAACTTATCGGGAAATATCACGATTGAACCCATTAAAAACTTCAGGATTCGATTGGATTTCTCGCGAAGCATGACGGTTGGAACGCAAGCTGTTTTCAAATACGATGGCTTTAAATGGATGGATCAAGGATTAACGCAAACAGGTAATTTCAATGTAACTGGGTGGTTCTTTAATACGCATTTTGTGAAAGACGTAACCATCGGAACCGACAATCATACCAACCCTGTGTTTGACCAATTCCTGAACAATCGCTACACAACGGCGTCGAAACTATCCGCGAAAAGACTTGGCTTCAATGGCATCGATACGGTAACCAAATTCCCTATAGGATATAGCAAAAACTCTCAAGACGTTTTGGTGGGCGCTTTCAACGCTTCTTACGCTGGTAAAGACCCAGGCTACTCCGATGTTAGCGGTTTCCCATCTATCCCCCTACCCAACTGGAATGTCAATTACAACGGTTTAACCAAAATCAAATTCCTAGGGAACATCTTTAGCAACATCAACCTAAAGCATGCGTATACTGGTAGATACAGCATTGGCAATTACACCCAAAACCTCAAATACAATCCGGATGAAGTGGCGATGCTTGGCAAAGACCTTACCCCGAAATATCAGATTGCAGACGCGACGATAACTGAAGGATTCTATCCATTGGTTGGGGTGAACTTAACCACCAAAAACAATTGGACTGTTGGGGCCGAATACAAACGCTCAAGAACACTTAAACTATTTGCCGCTAGTTTTAACCTAACAGAAATGCGTAGCAATGAATTCCAATTGAACGCCGGTTATAGAACAACTGGACTCACCTTGCCATTTAAGAAAAATGGTCGTTGGTTGTACATCCCCAATGATTTCAGATTCGACCTAACCGTTTCGGTTACAGATAATGTTACAGTTATTCGCAAAGTGGATTTGAATATCAATAAATACACCGCGGGTATGAAAAACATCAGAATTAGCCCAAGCATCACTTATCAAGTCAACCAAAAAATCAATTTGGCCTTGAAATACAACCGCGTAGTGATGGACCCCAAAGTGGCAAATCAATTTTATACCGCACTTACCGATTTCGGCCTAGAAGCGCGTTATACCTTTAACTAATACCAAACGACGCTGATGATGAGAACAATACTGAGTTTCGCCCTACTGTTTTTGGGAATCATTGGAAATGCACAGAGTCAGTTGATCCAAACGGGCAAATGGCGGACACACCAAAGTTATAAGGATGTCAAACTTTGCGAAGCCACCCAACGATACGTCTACGCTGCATCAGACCAAGGTTTCTTCCGGGTTATGATGAACTATGGCGATATGGAGAAACTGGGTAAGGACGAGGGATTTAGTGGCGTAGAAATAACAGCCCTCACCTATAGTAAGAGCCAAGATGCGTTAGTAATTGGGTATAACGATGGCAATATCGACTTACTAATAAACGATAGACAGGTCATCAATGTCCCCGGATTTTATTCTAAGTTGTTACAAGGTGACAAACGCATTTTGCATATTTGTATTGAAGGTGATCAAGCGCTAATTTCCACCTACTTTGGGCTTCTCACTGTGGATCTGATTTCTCACGAAATTAACGACAGCTACAGCAATATCGGCCCAAATGGAACTGCAATTCCTGTGCTTTCAACTGCAGTTGTAGGCGATTCAGTTTTTGTTGGGAGCGATAAAGGCGTTCGTTCTGCCAAGTGGTCTAAATCTGTAAATCTGAACGATTATTTGCAATGGCATTGGTCATACCAGGGCACCGCCGCCCAAAATCTATGTCAATTTGATGGCAAACTGCTATTCGAAATGGATAGCCTCATTTTCATTTTAGAAAAAGGAAAAACCTTCGCCTACCTAAACGACAAACGATTTGTAGCACGCATTTGGAACAATGAACGAGGCACGCACATCGCAAGACAAAGTGAAATACGAACCATTTCAAATGGCATTAGCACAACAGAATCGGTAAATCTCATCTCAGGAGCAACCCAATTCAAAGACGGTATTTTCTGGTTCAGCACAGGCATCGGCCCAGGAATCATCAAGAAGGATCCCAATGGCGAAATTTCTTATATGCCCGACGGTCCGGCCTACCCCACCATTTTTAGGATGACCCAAAACGCCCCGCAAATATTGGGTACCGGAGGTGGTGTAAGTAGCACATTTGGAAATACATTTAACAACGCGGGGTTTTACATCTATACTCCCACAGGGTGGATCAATAACCTATGGTCTACCTTCAACACCAACATGTACGATTTCACTTTCGTGCAATATTACAAAGCCAAAGATTGGTATATGGCAGCCACCCATTCCAATGGTATACTGGTAATTCAAAACAATAAAATCATCAATCGGTTTGATGATGCAAACAGCCCACTCAAACGTCAAGCCCCACTCAATTTGATCAAAATATCGGGCATGGCAGAAGACGCAAAAGGCAATTTATGGATTGGCTCGTTTGGTTCCGATGTACCCCTTATGTGCTATACCAAGGCCGGTCAATGGAAAACATTCGATATTGGGACCTCTGAAGTGAGGGATATCACCATCGACAACCAAGGAAGAAAATGGATGATCCTACAAACCGGTGGTATTTTGGTCTTCGACGAAGGCAAAAATATGGATGCGCCGTTCGACGATAAACTGGTAACGATCACAACAAAACATGGGCTGCTCACGAATGAAGTCCTTTCTATCAAAGCAGATGAATTAGGCTATGTCTGGATTGGAACCAACCAAGGATTAAACGTTTATGCTGGCGGAAGCGCACTGTTCACCAACCCCAAATTGGACCGATACATTATTGACCAAGATGGATCACTGGGATATCTAATGGGTGAAGAAACCATCAACGACATTTGTATCGACGGTGGGAACAGGAAATGGATGGCTACCAACAATGGATTGTTTTTGGTTGATGAATACGGTCAGCGCGTTCTTAAGCATTTCAACAAAGAAAATAGTCCTTTGCTTTCGGACCGCGTGATTTGTGTTGGACAGGTGAATACCACAGGAGAGGTTTTTGCCGGAACAGACAAGGGAATTATTAGTTATCGAAGTGATGCGAGTGAAGCCGCTGAAAGTTTCGAAAAAATCAAGATTTACCCCAACCCTGTGACAGCCAAATACGATGGGATTATCACCATTGAAGGTCTTACTAGCAATGCCGAAGTCAAAATCGCGGATGCTACAGGTAAACTCATTTATCAAACCAAAGCCAACGGTGGAAAGGCTACGTGGAATGGTTTACGATTGGATGGCAGCAAACCCAATTCGGGTGTTTTGTTTGTTTTTGCAATAAATTCCGACGGCTCTGAAACTGCGATGGGGAAATTCATCTATATTCACTGACGATGAAAAAAATGTTACTGCGAACATTAAAAATTGCGGGTCTTGTTGTCTTAGCCCTCTTATCGACGATAATTATCGTCGCCGTGGTAAAATCCCCCAAATCATTACTTTCCAAACCGGTGACTGTGGTTGATGGCGAAGATTACATCAAAATAAATAACATCGCACTCGAACATCTCGCCCAATCCACAACCATTCCAGTAATTGGGTACGACGATGCGAACAACGATAGTATCAATCACCATGCGATTCTAGATTTTCACCAATGGGTAAAGAACACCTATCCATTGATAGCCAAAAACGCCAAATGTGAGATCATCAACCAGCATAGTTTATTGATTACGTTAAAAGGGCAAAGCAACAAGGCCGCCGCAATGTTCTTAGGCCATTTTGATGTCGTTCCAACCCCAGACAGCGTAGATTGGAAACACAAGCCATTCAAAGGCACCATTGCCAAAGACACACTTTGGGGCAGAGGCGCATTGGACGACAAAAATGTAATTGTGGCCCTGCTGGAAGCTGCAGAATATCGTTTATCAAAAGGTTTTCAATTCAATCGCACCCTAATATTCGCTTTTGGTCACGATGAAGAAACCGGAGGTAAAAACGGAGCTGCCGCCATCGCTAAACATCTAATTAAAAATAAAACCGCCGTTTCTTTCATCGCAGATGAGGGCTTTGGGGTCATGAAAGGCATCGTACCTGGTTTAAAAAATAACTGCGCTATTATTGGCCTAAGCGAAAAAGGAAATGTAAGCATCAAATTGTCTGTCAACCAATTGGGCGGACATTCTGCATGGCCAAATCCAGAAAATGCGACATCAATTTTAAGTCGGGGCTTAAGCAAATTAGAAAATTACCAATTCCCCGCCCATTTGGATGGCCCTGTTAGGGGACTTTTTACCGAGGCTGCACCTTACATGGATTGGGGATACCGGGCATTATTTAGCAATTTGTGGATCACGGCCCCACTTGTTAAAACAGTGCTACTTGGTGGCGAGAAAACGGCCGCAACCATCAGAACAACCCACGTAACCACAATCATTAAATCCGGCACAAAAGAAAATGTGGTACCACCAACAGCTGAAGCAATTGTGAATCTACGCTTGTTTCCAGGCGATAACATCGCTTTTGTTGAGTCAGAGATCAATCGTGTTCTAAACGACCCCAGAATTAAGGCCTCCGTTTATCTAGAAGGACAAGAAGCCACACCAATCTCACCCGATCACGGGGATGGTTACGACCAAATAAAGGAATGTATTCACGCACAATTCCCAGAAACAGTTGTCGTTCCGGGACTAGTCATTACCGGCACCGATTGTAAGAACTACACGGCAGTAACCAACCGAATGTATCGTTTTGTACCCTTTGAATTCAGCAATAATAATTTATCTGGGATTCACGGCAAAAACGAATACATAACCAGGGGCCAATTCAATCAAGCCGTTGTATTTTACATCGATTTATTTCAGCGGTTATAATCACAATTAATTGAGCCAATTGAATCAACCGTAAATTTTCAGTCTGGCTTGGCAACCAATCAATCTGGCAATTCAACAGAAAGGCCGTCATAGGCCAAATCAATCCCTTCAGGCAATTCAGCACAAACATCTTCATGCAACCCTATTTGATGGCTCATGTGCGTAAAATAGGTCTGTTTCGCACCCAACTCTATAGCAAGTGCCGTTGCTTCAGCCAGTGTAAAATGGCTAATATGCGATTCTCTGCGAAGGGCATTTAATACCAATACGTCCAAGCCTTTTAATTTCTCTTTTTCCGATTCGGAAATGAAATTGGCATCAGTGACATAGGCGAATTTATTAAAAATGAACCCGATTACAGGCAATTTGAAATGCATCACATTTACCGTTTCTACAGTATGCTTTGCCGGTGTTTGGAATATTCCATCGATCAAATTCCAATCAATCTGGGGAATTCCAGGATAGGGAACAGGCTGAAATATATAATCAAACTGATTTTGGAACGACTTAAATACCCTTTCATGAAGAAACACGGGAATCGCAGCGGCCTGTCTGAAATTATATGGGCGGATATCATCCAATCCAGCTGTATGATCTCTATGCTCATGGGTAAATAGCAACGCATCAATTTGTTTAATACCTGCACGCATCATTTGATAGCGAAAATCCGGACCACTGTCAACTACAATGCTCTCCCCTTCCCACTCCACATGAATGGATACCCTAAGGCGTTTGTCTTTAAAATCTTGACTGCTGCACACTTCGCAACGACACCCAATCGGGGGTACACCCTGAGAGGTTCCGGTGCCTAGAAATGTGACTTTCATTGGATTTATTTCATACCTTCCAAGTGGCCTTTCAATTGCATGATGATCCCCACCTGCATATTGTCGGCCCCCTTATCATTCGATGCCCAAACGCTCACCCAATCCGTAGCATGAATCACTTCGAATTGCGTTTTGATACTTGCATCATCAACAGGATATTGATAAATCACATTGCCCAAATTGCTCAACACGCCATGCAAAAAGTCAAAGCGAGCATTCACACGAGCATTTGCACCACTGTTTAAGAATAAAAAGTTGGTATCGTGTTTTCCATAATAGCTCTCAATCATATTGTGATTGGCTTCTGGCAAAACAGAAACGAAGGCTTCCCCCTTGGCATTTTCTTGGATTTGCTGACAGAAACGGATGGCCACGGCCTCATAAGGCAGATCGCAGACAACTACAAATTTATTAGCGATGGTAGGCTTAAACGCTTCGTACATCACTTGGGCTTTTTCGATAATGGCAGAAGAATGCAGAAACATATGTTCTACTTCTTGTAACAAAGCAGTGCTATCACCACCCAACAATTCACCCATAATCATCACCAAGGTGCCCAAACCAAATCCTAAGGTCATTCGGGGTTGATAACCCAATGCCACTGAATAATACGCCAAACTATGCTCCGCTGCCAAATCCTTTAACTTACCTGCTGCTGCAACACAAATCATATCGCAACCCTTTGATTTTGATTGCGCAAACATGGACAATGTCTCTTCTGTATTTCCGCTATAGCTGCAAAGAATAACCAAAGTTTTCTCATCAGCGTAGGCTGGCAATCCGTATTCACTGAAAACTTCAACTGGAACTGGCGATTGCTGTAAAAAGGCCAAACGAGCAATACGTCCGCCAATACCACTTCCGCCCAATCCGCCGATCACTACATTGTTATAATTGGAAATGCTCTTGCCATGCGAATGATAATTTGCTAGGACATAAGCCAATTGTTCGTGAAATTGTTCTAAGGATTGTTCGTGGGTTATTGCTGACATAATTGCAAAAATACGCAATCAAAGCTGTGAATGGCAAGGTCGTTCACAAAAAAACAAAGGGGCCCTCCAATAAAGAAAGACCCCTTCAGAATTAAATTCTTATTTCGAGATTAGAACCACTCGTACTTGTAGCGGTAATCTTGAACGTGTGCTTTTTTGGTTAGTACTTCTTGCAATGTATTCATTACATAGTTAGGACGATTATACATTTCAAATGCATCTGGAGCTTCTCCAGCAGACTTAGGCACTTTAATATCGTCACGCTTATCAATCCAAATCATACATGTATTTGATTTGCCAATCACTGGAGTAGAGAATTTCTTTACTTCAACACCAAACATGGCACCCAAAACTTTCAATTCTGCAGCAATTTGTGGAATGAAATTTTGACTCATTTTCAAACTCTCAATTGGAATCAATGTAGCACCAGACAAACGGGCCAATTCTGCAGGTGTTTTTGCTTTATCAATAAAACTCATCAACTTCTCTGCAATCTTTTTACCTTTTAACTCTTCACGAACCATAGGTTCGATTTCAGATCTAACATCATCCAACTTTGCATAACCAACGTGCTTGGCATTCTCCAACATCACAACAACATGACGGTTAGCAAAACTGAAGACATCGGAAACTTCACCATTTTCGCGTTTGTCATCAAACAACCAATACATCAGTGTTTTAACATCCGCGGATACATCAATACCAGGGATTGCCAAGTTGTCTGTTTTAACATCTTTCATCACACGTGGAACCAATGCCATTTTCTCAATCGCTTTATCGAATGAACTTTCCTCGGCAGTTACCTTATTACGGAATGCACGGCTCTTCTCATCAATCAAACTTACCGTTCCTGGACTTGCACCCAATTCGATGATAGATTGAGTGTATTTGATTTTTTTGCTTTGAGGCTCTTCCATCATTTTAATGATATGGAAACCAAATTGGGTTTTAACAACACCTATTTGACCTTTGGTTGCAGTCTTACAAAATGCAGCAAACTCAGGTACATAGTTTGATGCGGCAGCCCAACCCAAATCACCACCTTTTTCAGCAGAACCTTGGTCGGTTGACAATTTAGGAGCCAATACAGCCATATCAACACCACTCATAATCTGAGCATATACCTCTTTTGCTTTTGCCTCAGCCATGATAGAATCCACCACCACGGTTCCATCAGGCAAAGAACCTGAAGAAGGAATCAAGATATGCGATACGCGAACGGTAGGAACAGTATCTTTCGCTTCCGCTACCTTCTGCCAAATATAGAAATTACCCTCGCTATACATTGGACCCACAACGGCATTGATTGGCGCTGGCCACACCACACTCTTCAAAGGCTCAGGTGCATCATCAGGCAATTCTGTAATATTGTAGAATCCCAAAGCACCAAATGTATCAGGCTCAGTTTGCTTACGCATTCCATCGGCAGTGCGCATGGCTTGAGAGTACGCTTCCATTGTATCACCAGAAGTTGGAACTACATCCCAAACGACATATTTAATGTTACGTGCTTCTTGGGTGAACTTGTATTTCTCTTTGTGACGATTCAAGTAATCTTGCAAATCTTCATCCGTTGCTTTGATATCTTTCTCTGGCACCGTGTTGTGTACAAAGTTGATCAAACTACCCGTTACACCTTGATTTGCCACGATGTATTCAAATTCCTTTTCGGCTTTCGTCTTTACGTTTGCATAAGAAATATAGGTGGCATACCGTTCGATTTTTTCGTAATTGGTAACACTTTCCACCAACGACAATAAGTTTGCTTTCAATTCAGAATTTGCCTTTCCTTGCTTGAAAATCATTTCAACCTTCTTGGCATCAAAACTTCCGTCAGTTTGGAAATCAGGAATCTGCCTCATTGTCTCGCTTGGATGTTTACCCACCAACATTTCGTTGATATCAGCATCAGACAAAGTGATACCTGACTTTTCAATTTCGGCCATCAACACATTGTTTTTGATCAGATCATCCCAAGCACTCTTGTAAATTTCTTTAACAGTCTTCAAACGAAACTTATCATCCGTTTGCATCTTCTTGGCCATCTTTGGATCACTCGCCAACTTTTGACGATAAATTTTATCGACCAAAGGATCCAAGTCTTCCTTCTCTTTGAATTTCTTACCGCCAATTTCGGCAATCACCCCTTCTTCTCCGGAATTGTTATTTGAGCCATAACGACTATTTAAAAGATCACCGATCACAAATAAAACCAGGGCGGCCACAACCACAATCACAACCATTCCTGAATTTCTTAACTTCTGTATTACTGCCATAGCTATTTTAAAGAAAGGCAAAAATATGATATCAAGTGTATTTAGGCAAAGGACTGTGCATATTTCCTTGCACTTTCTGCAATTAATTGAAATAAAAGGGCTGTTTTACCATTTTACCCTTCTTTCTAAGTACGATTTCGTAGATGCCGGGAGTAAATCTGCTGGCAGGAATCAACAAATCCACATGTCCATCTTTCACATTCTCAAACACATGTTCAAACATCACCTGCTTTCCTAGTTTAAATTCCACTGTAAAACTCTTCGCTTCGGGCCATGCTGCCCACATTGCAATCTGTCTACCATCGATTTTCTTCGCTGATTCATTCGTCAAAGCATCCAAAGTACTAGAGGCTTGCTGTTTATCACGCTGAATCGCAACTTCCAATGCTGGCGTTGTAATTCCCACCTCTCCTTGGATCAAAAATCTCGACCCCACCCTTTTTCTTTCTTTAAATTTCGATAAACAAATGATTGGATGTTTCTCTTTGATGCTAAAGGCGGTATAAGCCAAATGAAGCGATTCCGCCCAGTCCAATGAAATATAATCACCCATAAAAACCTCAGTCCCCGGCGCAATACTCACATTGTTAGAGAGCCGCACATTTTCGCCCAATTTTAACTCCCCTCGTTTACTCGCCAAGACTTCAACACCATAGACATCAAAAAAACAACCCGTTTGACTTCTACGTCGATCCTGCCAAGCAATAAACAATCGCTTTCCATTCGGGCTAACCACCATCGCGGGAGAATATTGCTCTGTAAATTCGAACAAGGGTATTGCAATATCACCACTTAAACCATCGCTCCCTTTGGCGTAAAAACTCTCCATACTTGCCGGACGATTCAATACAATGGGCTCATTGAATTCTGATTTTCCCGCATGCAAGACCGACAAAAACACATTTCTCTGCATACATTCCCAATGGGTTGTTAATCCATGGTCACAAGCATCGCCAGAATAAGCAAGATATAAGTTACCATAGGCATCACTTTGAATCACCGGCATCCCATTCACGCGCATCGTAGATCTAACGCCTGAATGATTCCAACCACCGATTTGACGGGCTACCAACTGATCTTTGCCCCACGTTTTTCCGCAATCCCTACTGCAATCATACCAAATCGTATCATTGCGAGACCAAACGGCATGCAAAACCCCATCGGGCGATATAGCAACGTTGGCACCTTCCGCGGTTCCATCATCGTCTTGCGCATCGCCAGAAACATCTGAAATCACAACTGGGGTTTCGAAATTCCGACCGCCATCAACAGAACGTGCAAACCAAATTCGAGAAGAATCTTGGGATTCTTTACTTCCGTAAACATCAAATTCTGTCCAACTCAAATATACATTCCCAAACCCCTTGCTACCCTGCCATTCGTCCATTGAAAACCAAGGCTTATCCTGCATTTTGCCCTCGTGAAAACCCACATCGGTTGCGCCAAAAGTCTTGCCGCTATCCTCGCTTCGTTCAAACACAATACGATCAAAAAACTTGGGCCAAACACCTGACTTGTTTTTTGCCAAATGAGCCAAATAAACTACCCCTTGATTGGAAATTTTAAAAACCGGATCCCCATAAAACCCTTGCGGCGGATTGACCACCACGGGGGTCCATAAATTCATAAATGGATCGTTGGTGCGGAAAACCCATGACGTATTTACGCCAATAATGCCAACCTCAGATTGGTTTTTAAAAAATGCGATAGAGGGTTCATTGGCATTCACTGCCCCTAAAGTCCCATCGGATTTTAATACTGAATGAATATTCTGACCTCCCAGAAACTGGACAAATCCCAGCAATACAAATCCCAGATATGTATTGACTTTTTTCACCATTTACGATTGTGGCGCAGCATGTTTGGCGCTCAACCAACGCTCAGCATCCAATGCAGCCATACACCCACTTCCCGCCGCCGTAACAGCCTGACGATAAATCTTATCTTGGGCGTCACCTGAACAGAATACACCTTCAACATTCGTATAAGAGGTTCCCGGCGTTGTGATGATATAACCCTGTTCATCCATGTTGATATAGGGTTTAAAAATATCAGTATTGGGGGTATGTCCAATGGCCACGAAAAACCCTTTGATTGGAAACTCTCTTGTTTCCCCCGTTTGGTTATTTTTCACCCGCACCGCCTCAACACCCATATCACCCAAAATCTCATCGGTTTCGGTATTAAACAACACCTCGATATTCGGAGTTGTCAACACGCGATGCTGCATCGCCTTAGAAGCCCTAAACTCCTCTTTGCGAACAAGCATAGTCACTTTACTGCAAATCTTTGATAGGTACGATGCCTCTTCGCAGGCTGTATCTCCAGCACCCACAATCGCAACATCCTGACCGCGATAAAAGAATCCATCGCACACGGCACATGCACTCACCCCTGAACCATTCAATCTTTGCTCTGATGGAATTCCCAACCATTTGGCGCTAGCACCCGTAGAAATAATTACGGCTTGCGCTTCAATTTCGTGGGTTCCATCTACTACAACTTTTTGAGGACCGCCTTGCTTGAATTCAACCGACGTAACCATCCCAAAACGCACATCAGTACCCAAACGAACTGCCTGTTCTTTGAACATCACCATCATTTCAGGCCCCTGTACCCCATGAGGAAACCCAGGATAATTTTCTACTTCCGTAGTAATCGTCAACTGACCACCCGGCTGCAAACCCTCATACATAACAGGTTTCATATCGGCACGAGCCGCATAAATGGCAGCAGTATATCCCGCAGGACCGCTACCTATAATTAAACACTCTACTTTTTCCATAACGATGTCGCAAAAATAAAAACTCCCTCGCGGGAGTTTTTACAATTTTGTTCACACAGTAAAATCTATTGACAGATTAGCTCAAAGAAAGCAATTCGCGATACTTAGGCAAAGTCCATTCCGCATCATCGCAAACCCTTTCGATTTCATCGCAACACTCACGAATGTCATCGAACATAGGTTTCACCTTGTTGCAATAGGCCGAAGCCTTCTGATCCGCATGCTCCAAATTGTTCGCCTTAGCCCGCTCAGCTGTCATCTTCTCATTCAATTCATACACACGATTAAGATGCCTGGCCAAAAATTCAACGATCTCAGTCTGCGCCTTGTGACTATCCTTTTTCAATCCCATCGATTGTAACGCATTCACATTATCCGCCAAACGCTTCTGATAATTCACAGCCGCCGGAATCACATAACTGCTCACCAATTCATTCATTACGCGACCTTCAATCTGCAAACGAAGCACATAAGTCTCGTAACGAATTTCTGTGCGCGCTTCCAATTCTCTGTGAGAGAAAATACCATTGTCAACGAACAACGATGTAGACGCAGGGGTCAAATAAGCCTTCAAAGCCTCTGGAGTGGTAGTAATATTGCTCAACCCGCGCTTCTTAGCTTCCTTCTTCCACTCTTCTCCGTAACCGTTTCCACCAAACAAAATCTTACGACTGTCGGCGATGTATCCACGCAAAATGCCTTTGATGGCATCTTCCACTTTCATCCCTTTTTTCGATTTCAAAACCGCATCTACTTCCGATTTAAACTGCTTCAACTGATTGGCCATGATTGTATTCAAGACCACCATAGAACTTGAGCAATTGTCTGAACTTCCCACAGCGCGGAACTCGAATTTATTTCCCGTAAATGCAAATGGCGATGTCCTATTTCTATCGGTGTTATCAAACAAAATCTCAGGAATATTTGGAACATTAATCGTCGCCGTTACCCCAGCTTTTGTCGCCGTTTTTGCATTGGCCTCAAAATCATTCAATACATTTTCCAAGGTATGTCCAACAAACACACTCATGATAGCCGGTGGCGCTTCATTGGCACCCAAGCGGTGATCGTTCGCGGCAGTTGCGATACTGGCACGCAGCAAATCACGGTGATCGTGAACAGCCTTAATCGTATTGACAAAAAACGTTAGGAATTGCAAATTGCTTTCTGGGCTATTGCCAGGCGAAAGTACATTTACCCCAGTATCGGTAATGATGCTCCAGTTATTATGTTTTCCACTACCGTTTATTCCTTTGTAGGGCTTCTCATGAAGCAAAACGCGCAATTGATGATCCGATGCAACGCTCTCCATCAAATCCATCAACAATGAGTTGTGATCCACAGCCAAATTCATATCCTCATATTGAGGCGCACATTCAAACTGAGCCGGAGCAACTTCGTTGTGACGGGTTCTCAAAGGAATTCCCAACAAATGAGCACGCTCTTCAAAATCCGCCATGAACGCCAACACACGATTTGGAATACTTCCGAAATAGTGATCTTCTAATTGTTGGCCTTTGGCTGGGCTATTTCCAATCAAGGTACGGCCGGCGAACATCAAGTCGGGACGACTCTTGAATTGCTGTTCATCAACCAAGAAATATTCCTGTTCGATGCCCAAAGAGATAGAACAAGTTTTTACGTTTTTATCAAAATAATGACAAACATCGGTAGATGCTGATTTTAAAAAGGCAACGGACTTGAGCAAGGGTGCTTTATAATCCAACGCTTCGCCGGTATAGCTCACGAATACGGTAGGAATACACAAAGTTTTTGCACCTGCTTTTGGCATGATAAACGCCGGAGAACTTGGATCCCAGGCTGTGTAACCGCGTGCCTCAAAGGTATTGCGAATTCCACCGCTTGGAAATGAACTCGCATCGGGCTCCTGCTGTGCCAAGGCCTTGCCTCCAAATTTCTCCATCCCTGTATCAACACCAGTAGGCTCAAAAAAGCTATCGTGCTTCTCTGCCGTAGTCCCTCTCAATGGCTGAAACCAGTGCGTATAATGCGTTGCACCCAACTCCAAAGCCCAAGCCTGCATTCCCGCAGCAACCTCATCGGCTGTTGCTGGACTTATAGACTTTCCATGGCTAGCCGCTTCTTGAATTGCCAAGCACACTTCAGCCGATAAATAATTGGACTGCGCGGTTGGACCAAAAACGAGGTCTGCATAATAAGTACTGATACCATTGTGATTCACCGAATACTCGGTTGTAACTGAACTGGAAGATTTTTTCGCCATTGTTGTTTAGTATGTTTTCAAAAGGATGGTGCAAAGTTCTTAAATAATAATTGTCAATTCTACATTTACCGCATGTTTATATCACCTAGTTGCCCACATCCACAGCTACAGCGAATTGGCATACTTGGTAGTTATGAACAAAAAAAACACATACTTATAAAATTTCTACATCAGCGAACATTTACACATTAAATTCGCCCCACTAAAACAATGAGTCACTCATCTATTAACAAGGTCACCGGTGCTGGCCTACTGATTACCCTAGGTATCATCTTTGGCGATATCGGAACTTCCCCGCTTTATGTAATGAGTGCCATCATGGGCAAATCTGTCATTACAAAGGAATTAGTTTATGGCGGGCTCAGCGCGGTTTTCTGGACCCTAACGATACAGACTACAATCAAGTATATTATACTTGTATTGAGAGCCGACAACAAAGGGGAAGGTGGTATTTTTTCACTATATAATCTATTAAAACGCAGATATCCACAGCTAATCATAGGCACTGTAATTGGTGGAGCGATGCTTTTGGCCGACGGTATTATCACACCGCCACTTTCCGTTTCTTCGGCCATTGAAGGTTTAAAGTTGATCGATGGTTTAGAGGACTTAAATACTGTACCAATCGTCATTACAATCTTGATCGGATTATTTATGATCCAACGAGCCGGTACGAGTTTCGTGGGTAAATCATTTGGTCCAATCATGTTGGTTTGGTTCACAATGTTGGCAGCATTGGGATTTAGAGGCATCCTCGCCCATCCAGAAATCCTACAAGCACTGTCGCCCACATACGCAATCTCTCTGCTGATGAATGATCAGTACAATTTCTTCCTGATCCTTGGTGCCGTTTTTCTTTGCACTACCGGAGCTGAAGCGTTGTACAGCGACATGGGCCACTGCGGAAGACAGAATATCCGAACTTCTTGGGCCTTCGTAAAAGTCGCTTTGGTACTAAATTATTTTGGACAAGGCGCATGGCTACTTTCTCAAGAAGGACATACGCTAGATGGTCAACGACCTTTCTATGCATTAATGCCGGAATGGTTCTTACCCGTGGGAATTGGAATTGCCGCCATCGCGACCATTATTGCGAGCCAAGCTTTGATTACGGGCGCTTTCACTTTGGTATCTGAGGCGATTCGACTTCACTTCTTCCCCAAGTTCACCGTAAAATACCCTAGCGATATAAAAGGTCAGATTTACATTCCAGTAATTAATACATTTTTACTACTCGGCTGTATCACTGTGGTATTATTATTTGAAGAAGCCGTGAAAATGGAAGCCGCCTATGGACTGGCTATCACTATCGACATGTTAATGACTAGTATTTTGCTAGCTTATTTCTTGAAATCCAGAAGGTATAAAATGGCGTTTGTTGTTCCAATCATGACGCTTTTCTTCGCAATTGAAATTGTATTTTTAATTGCCAACCTTTCAAAATTTGCCGAGGGTGGTTTCTTCACCGTACTCGTCGGCGCGCTGTATATCATAATTATGTATTCTTCACTCAGGGGTGGTAAAATTAAAAACGACGTCATTAACAAAGAAGATTTACATAATTTCAGAGACAAACTCAGATCCCTTTCTCGTGACACAACATTGCCCAAATACGCCACACATTTGGTGTATTTGAGTAAAGTATCAGAACTTACGATGGTAGAATCGCCAATCCTCTACAGCATCTTACACAAAAGACCAAAACGCGCTGATTTTTTCTGGTTTGTTAATATCGAGGTAACCGATGAACCTTATACGATGGAATATCGCGTAGTGACGATTGAAAAAAACGACATTTATAAAGTACAGTTTAGATTGGGATTCCGTGTCCAACAGAAAATTAGCATCTATCTAAAAGGCGTTATTCGTGAAATGGTAGAAAGCAAAGAAATCGATTTAGACCCTCATTACCACGCTTTCATTGATAAAAAATCTATAGGCGATTTCAGATTTGTATTCATCGAAGAAGAAATGAGCCAAGAAAACGACCTGCCAATTATCGATCATACGGTAATGAAGATTTATAATGCTGTGCGATATTTCTCTGGTAAACCCGAAAAATGGTTTGGCCTAGATGGCTCTATGGTTAGCAAAGAGTTAGTCCCAGTGATTATTGCTCCGCGTGCTCAAACCATATTGAAACGTATTAAGTAACTCCCTATTTATGAATTCACGAAGTCGCCTCATTACTCAAACTTCTTGCTTTTTTTTATTTGTTGGATATGCAATCAGCAGCAGTTGGGCTCAATCCACAACTCCCTCCAATGCCCTAACACTGGAAAGCATTTTCAAAGACCCCTCCCTGTATCCAAAACCAGGGAACTTTGGCGAATTCGCACCCGATGGCAAGCACTTTATCGAATTAAAACTAGACGATAGCCCTCAACCATCAGATAAGAAAACATCAAATTCACCGATCGCTTGGTCGCTGATAAAAAAGGACATCGAAGGCAAATCCAATACCCCAATTATCCTGTTCGATGCGCGTTGGTTTGAGCAAGTACCACCCCAAGGAAGCTACGAAATCAGTAGCGATGAGAAGTTTATGGTGGTGCAGTATGAGATGCAACAGGTATATCGACATTCATTCACAGCAAAATGCTATGTTGTTGATTTACAGAATCATAAAATCACCTACATACCCGAACGTATGCGTTATCCAACCCTTTCACCGGATAACAAACGCATCGCCTATGTGAAAAATAACAACGTTTTCATCTACGATTTACTAGCAGCCAAGGAAACCCAAATTACAACCGACGGCGAGGAAAATAAAATCATCAATGGTGCCGTGGACTGGGTTTACGAAGAGGAATTCACAATGGACAATGGCATGCGCTGGTCGCCCAGTGGCGGATTTCTTGCATACTACCACTTCGATGAGAGCAAGGTGAAGGAATTTTCGATGGATATGTTTAACAGCAAATCCTTGTATCCGTCGCAAACGCAATGGAAATATCCCAAAGCCGGGGAAGACAATGCCAAGGTGGATGTTCATATTTATTGCCTTAACGACCAGCAGACACGCATCGCAAAGACCAATAGCCAAAAAGACCAGTATTTGCCTCGTATCCAATGGACGCAAACGGATGCATTCCTGAGTATACAGCGATTGAACCGCTGGCAGAATCACTGGGAACTTTTGTTCTGCGACCCGATGAACGGAAATTGCGAATTGATTCTGGAGGAAGTGGATTCTGCTTATGTGGAGATCACCGACAACCTAACTTTTATCCCAAAAACGTCACAGTTTATTTATAGCAGCGAGAAATCGGGATTTAACCACTTGTACTTGCACGATTACAGCGAATGCATCGAAAAAGGCAAAGTATCGCCCAATTGTGCTGCAACCCAACGCTATTCTAAGTCGCTTACCGCAGGCAATTTCGACGTAATTCGTTTCCTCGGCTATGTTGATGCCAACAAATGCGTAATCTACAGTAGCAGCGAACAATCCATGATCGAGGATCACGTGTACAGCGTAGGACTTAATGGCAAGGGCAAAAAGCGACTCACCGAACCCGGGTTCAATTACAACGTAACCTTGGGTCCGAATGCCATTTACTATACCGAATCACGCAGTAACAACAGCAACTTGCCTATCGTGGAGCATCGCATCAAACGGATGGATGGGAAATGGAGCAAAGACGTGGAGCTAAACACCGCTTGGTCCGAGAAAATGAAATCGATGAATTTAGGTCCGGTTAAGTTCGATGATTATGCCACCGACACCAGCGTTACCGGATATGGGAAAACGGAATTTTGGCACTTGGCAGCGCAAAACGGCTGGGATGCGAAAACTGCAATTGCGCAATACACCATTCATCAGCAGTTGCTCAACAAACAAATCACCTTTACGATTTATCCCCCCAATTTTGATGCAGCCAAGAAATACCCCGTTTTGATGTTTGTTTACGGTGGTCCTGGCAGCAATCAGGTGAGGAATCAATTTGGAAGTCGCAATTTCTTCTACCATCAATATTTGGCCTCACAAGGGTATTTGATTTCTGTGGTCGACAATCGTGGAACGGGCAGAAAGGGTGCGATATTCAAAAAATCGACCTACTTAGAACTGGGATTATTGGAAAGCACAGATCACGCTTATGCCGCAAAACAGATGTCGACACTCCCCTACGTTGATGCCGGCAGAATCGGTATTTGGGGTTGGAGCTTCGGTGGATATATGAGCAGCAGCGCAATTACCAAACATAGCGATGTGTTCAAGGCCGCAGTGGCAGTGGCACCGGTTACGCATTGGAAATTTTACGACAATATTTATACTGAGCGATATTTGCGCAGACCCATCGACAATCCGTTGGGCTATGAAAACAACTCGCCTTTGAATTTCACGGACGGGATTAAAGGCAATTACCTGTTGGTTCATGGTACCGGAGACGACAACGTGCATTGGCAGAACTCTGCTGAAATGATCAATGCGATGATTAAATCTGGCGCCAAGTACGATAGCGAGGTATATCCAAATCGGAACCATGGCATTGGTGATAGAGCTGCGAGTTTCCATTTGTATCGCAGGATGACAAATTTTATTTTGGAAAAATTATAACTGCTACTTTTCCTGTTGCGATTTTCGCGGATGTTCTGAACCGACCTTTGCAAACTCAAAAACGTTTAACCAATAAAATTGTTACACAATCATGAATCTAAACATTGGATCCCCAGCACCCAGCTTTTCCGCCAACAATCAAAACGGCGAGACTTTAACTTTAAGCAATTTCACAGGCCGAAAACTGGTATTGTATTTTTACCCGAAAGACGACACCCCTGGCTGTACTGCGGAGGCTTGTAGTTTGCGCGATAACTACCAAGATTTGATTTCACAAGGGTATGCTATTTTGGGTGTGAGTCCCGATACAGAAGCAAAACATCAAAAGTTCATTGCCAAATATAATTTGCCTTTCGATTTACTTGCAGACATCGACAATGCTGTTGCGCTTGCATATGGCGTTTGGGTAGAAAAAAGCATGTACGGCAGAAAGTATATGGGAATCGCGAGGACAACATTTGTGATTGATGAGCAAGGGAACTTGGCTGAAATCATTGAGAAGGTGGATACCAAAAACCACGCAACTCAAATCATAAAGTAAATCTTCAAAAGGCGTTGAATTCGTTTTAGAACGGATTTGTTAATCCTATCGTATTTTTGCAGTTGTTCGCGGAGAATCAACTTCAACAATAAACCATGCACACTGAAACAAAATCCATCGGAATCATAGGTAGCGGTAGCTGGGCTACTGCATTGATAAAAATGATTTCCGATGCGGGTCATACCGTGCATTGGTGGATTCGTAACCCGGAGAAGGCTAGCTACATTCAAACGCACTTGCATAACCCGGATTATCTTAGCAGTATAGAAATCCATGCAGACAAGGTAATTGTGAGCAATGATTTACAGTTTGTACTCAACAGTTGTGGCGTTATCATTTTAGCTGTTCCATCGGCCTTCATTCATCAAAGTTTACATGGAGTAGTTCTACCTACCGAGAATATCTACGTTTCGGCAATCAAAGGCATCGAGCCCAATACCAACTTGGTGATGGCTAAATACCTTGAAAAAAACCATGGAATCCCTACAGACCAGGTAGCAATTATTACCGGTCCATGTCATGCCGAAGAAGTCGCCGCCGAAAAACTCTCCTATTTAACTGTTGCCGCAAACACGCTGGATGTCGCGCAGTTGGTTAAAGGATATCTTGAAGGCGAATTCATCCGAGTATGGTGCAGCGATGATTTAATTGGCGCCGAATACTCTGCGGTGATGAAGAATATTTACGCCATTGGTGCAGGTATTGCGCACGGGTTGGGCTATGGCGACAACTTTTTGGCTTTGTATACAAGCTGCGCAATAAGGGAGATGAAGGTCTTTTTGCAGGCCATCGACCCATCGGACCGCGATGTGGATGAGGCAGCCTATTTGGGTGATTTATTGGTTACTTGTTATTCTCAGTTTAGCAGAAACAGAACCTTCGGCAATATGCTTGGCAAGGGATATAGTGTAAAAGCCGCACAGTTAGAAATGAATATGGTTGCTGAGGGTTATTACGCTTCCAATTTGATTTACAACAAAAGCGCAAAGCGGGATTTGCAGCTGCCAATCGCCGACGCAGTTTACCGCGTGATTTATGAAAATGCGAATGCCAAGAAAACATTCAAAGTTCTGAGCGATCATAACTTGCATTGATCCGAAGTGCGAATGGCCTGATATAGAATCCTATCTGCCGCTAGCCTATTTGTGGCTCAATTAAATTTACAAATCAAAACAAAAGGAGGATAAATTTGTACCTTTAACTATAACCATGGGATTTAAAATTTATACCAAAGCAGGCGATGATGGAAAAACCGGATTAATCGGTGGAGAACGAGTATCGAAACACCACATCCGTGTGGAGAGTTACGGCACAGTGGATGAACTAAACAGCCATATTGGTATGATTCGATGTCATGTCAAGGGAGAAAAAGAAGAAATCTTATTGGCAGAGGTACAAAACGACCTGTTTACTATTGGTTCATTTTTGGCTTCCGCTGCCAGTTCTAACATTACCCTTCCCGAATTGGGCGAAGATAAAATCGGCCGTTTGGAATCTGAAATTGATCGTCTTACAGCTGTGCTACCAGAGTTAAAGAATTTCATACTACCCGGTGGCTCAATCCAAGGTGCACAAGCCCATGTGGCACGCTGCGTTTGCAGAAGAGCCGAACGATTGGTGGTACAATTAAGTGATATTGAAGATGTTCCGGCATTTGTTGTAAAATACCTCAACCGATTGAGTGATTACCTCTTCACTCTGGCCCGATTCCTAGATCATCAGAATGGCGGAATTGAAATTATCTGGAAGTCGGAAAAATAAAATTATTCATTTATTAAAATAAGTATCACCGCAAATTCATTTTTCAATATTACATTTGTTACAACAAATATCAACATGAGAAAAAATACTATACTTATCGGAATGGCTGCCATCGCATTGACATTGGGTTCTTGCGGCAGCAACGCATCAGAAGCATCTGGTGCAGATTCAGTTGCAACGGCAGATTCTAGTGCTAGCACTTACACTGTAGACGCAGCGTCAAGCAACGTGGTTTGGTTCGGAACGCACACAGTAGGAACAGGCGACCACAACGGCACCATCAACATCACAGAAGGTAGTTTGAGCATTGCAGGTGGAAACATCACAGCTGGTTCTTTCGTAATCGACATGGCCTCTATCAAGTGCACAGATTCATTGCCAGCGGAATACTTGACCAAATTACACGGTCATTTCGCAGCAGAGGACTTTTTCAACACCGCAAAATTTGCAACGGCGAAGTTCGAAATCACAGCTTGTGAAGTAAAAGCAGACGGTGATAATACGCATTTAATAAGCGGTAACCTTACTATCAAAGATTCTACCAAGAACATTTCTTTCCCAGCAAAAGTAGCAGTTGGAGAATCATTGACAGCAACGGGTACAGTTGTTATCAACCGTTTGGATTGGGGTATCAACTACGACAAAGAGAATATGACTTTGGCAGAAGCGGCTCAAAAGAAGTTAAAGAATGGCGTTGTGAGCAAAGACATCACTTTGACCATCAACTTGACTGCAAAAAAATAATTTACACTTTCAAATCGGGGTAACCCTTCAAAAAGGAAAGGGAGCGCAAATGCGCTCCCTTTCCTTTTTATACTCTAGCCCATCATACAATTGTATTTTGGGTGTGTGGGATTTTACATGGATTTCATTTGGACATAATGGCCAATTCTACGAAAGGCAAAAAAATCCTTATCCCATTTTACGATTCCCCACCCAAACAAAACGGCGGTTCACGTACTGAGAATCGGTGAAAGAAGCATTTCCACTAGGATTGCCACCGGTCACGTGAAAATCACTAAAAGCGGCGTGTTGATTCACGAAGGCAGCACCAGAGAAATTGAAACTCACTGGCGTGAATACGGCATTCATTGCATCCTCAACTTCAACCATGAAATCGGTATCAGTACTATAACAAGAGCAAGTAATGGCACCCAACTCCGCAGCACAATCCGCTGTTAGTTCCAAGCTTTGCGCCACACTTTGAGTCTTCACCACAAATACAATCGGGCCAAAACACTCATGCTTCCACGACTTTTCATCCGATGCATCCACCGAGATCACAGTTGGTGATGCCGTCCTTGCATCTGGAAACTCCGGATTCACAATATTCATCGACGACAAAGCAACAGATGAACCTGCTGCCGCCTCAACGGATTTTACTCGAGACGAAGTCACATCGTTTTGAATCGCACCCAAAGTCCCCGCTCCCATTTTTGGATTTTCTGCCAAACCTTTTACCGCATTTGCAATTCCCGCAACTACCTCTTCGTAACTCAAATGTCCTTCAGCCGTTTTAATACCCTCCGCCGAAACAAAAATGTTTTGGGGTGCCGTACACATCTGACCGCTATACAAACTTGCCGCAAAAGCCAAATTACCGAAAACCGCATTGGCATCTACTACACTATCCAAGATCACAGAGTTCACACCCGCTTTCTCAGTAAATACAGTTTTGCCTTCTAATGATTCGATGTAATCGCCAAAAGCCGAACCACCGGTATAATCAATCAACTTAACAGCAGAATCTTCTGCCAATTCCTTCGTGATTGGATGATCCAAGGTATCCACGCCCAATTGAACTACAGAAACTGGCAATCCCGCTGCTACTAGCGCTTTCTGCATTTCGGCGACAACAATCGCGATTGGCAACACACTCTTTGGATGCGGTTTAACAATACTCGCGTTTCCTGTCATTAAGCTACCGAACAAACCCGGAACCGTATTCCAAGTAGGGAATGTAGAACAACCTATCACCAATGCAACACCCTTAGGAATCGCCTTGTAATTCTTCTGCAACGTAAGATCAAACTTACCCATGTTTTTCACCCAAGTAACATCGCTAGGAAAACGATTCAACTCGTGATACGCCATCGACAAAACCTCTAGAGCCCTATCGTTCGCATGAGGTCCGCTCGCCTGAAAACTCATCATAAAACTCTGTCCTGTGGTATGCATCGTAGCGTAAGCGATTTCAAAAAACCTCAACGCCACACGATCTAAAGCATCCAATAGAACCGCAGCTCTAACATCAGCAGGCGTCTTTGACCAAACCTTCTGCGCCGATTTCGCATTGGCAATCAACACCTCAGGGGCAAACTTGGGATACTGAACACCTAAGCCCGTCATCATATAAGGACTTACCTCATCGCCAACCCAACCCTGGCTACCCTCTTGGAGCAACTCGGCAAAATTCTGGGTCAGTAGCGATTGAAACGCCGATAATCCTTGAGCCATTCCATCTTCGGCGTAAGCACGAGGTGATTCAGGCCAAGCGGCAAAGTACGTTCTACTCTGTTGAGCCGCGTACGCAGCTTCTAATCTTTCTTTCAATGAAGTATTCATAAATTATTCTATATCAATATGTAAACGATGAAACAATTAGCAATACGTCTTGCTTTCGCTTTTTTGAATCGTAGTGCCATCGTGAATTATTAGGCTTGTCCTGTAGGTCCACCAAAGCCAAAAGGAACGGCATGGGGCGTCAATCCGCTACCTTCTTCCAATGTGATTTCACCAAAATGATCTTCGTATTTGCCCAAATTGTCACCCAAGGCCATGATCAATCGCTTGGCATGCTGAGGGGCTAAAATGATTCTACTTTTTACCTTTCCCTTGGGAATGCCTGGCATCATCCGAACAAAATCGATGATAAATTCAGTCTGAGAATGAGTAATGATGGCAAAATTACTATAAATCCCTTCGGCGATCTCTTCTGTTAATTCGATATCCAAGCCGGGTTGTTGATCTTGATTTTCTTCCATAGGTATCTACAAAATTAATCGCTCAAAGTCATTTTCACACCACCTTAAACGATTTAGAATTAAATTCGTCAAATCAAAGGAAATCCGCAAAAGAAACACCATTAAAAACGTCAAAAACCAACGATGAAAAAGATCCTATTTCTGACCATCCTTGCCTTAGGCATTCGCACGAATACGCAAGCACAAACCACTTGGGCCGAGCATGTCGCCCCCATACTTTACAATAGCTGCACAAATTGTCATATCAGTGGAGGCATCGCGCCCTTTTCGTTAGTTGGATATTCAAAGGCCGTGGCTAACGCCAATGGAATCGCAGATGCCACCCAAAAACGCAGAATGCCACCTTGGCCAGCAAATTCGAATTATAAGCGCTATGCCCATGAACGAATTTTGAGCGTAGAAGAAATCAAAACGCTACAAGATTGGGTTGCACAAGGATCCAAATCTGGCGACATATCCAAAGCCCCGGCTGATCCCAAACCAAATACAGGGGCAGTAACTGTCAATCCAAACCTCAAATTGAAAATGCCCAATTACTCGGTAAATACCAGCACCGATGAATATCGTTGTTTCGTTTTGCCCACAGGTATCAACGTCGATCAGTTTATTACCGCAATCGAAGTCGTTCCCGGCAACCGCCAAATCGTCCACCACGTATTGGTATTTCAGGACACGAGTCAAATCCCTGTGAACAAAGACAAGGCCGACCCCGCTCCTGGGTATTTGGCATTTGGTGGTACCGGATCAAACACATCGCAGCTCATCGGTATTTACGTTCCTGGACAAGAGCCCTATCAGTTTCCTACTGGTTTCGGCGCCCGCATCCTTAAAAACTCAAATATCATCATACAAGTCCACTACCCCGCTGGCATTCAAAATCAATTGGATAGCACCAAAGTATTGATCAAACTAAATACCGGTTCCTTAAGGCCCATGATCATCACCCCTGGCATCAACCACAACAACTCATCGCTCACCAACGGACCGCTGTACATCCCGGCAGATCAAACAAAGACTTTTTATTCAAAGACCGTACTCAACTTTAAATTGAGCGTTTTCGCGGTTGGTCCGCACATGCACCTTGTCGGCAAATCTATTAAAGCTTACAATGTAAATGGCAAAGACACCATTCCATTTGTTGATATACCCAATTGGGATTTCCACTGGCAGCGAACCTACATCCTTCGCACACCCACGATTGTTGAAAAAGGCAGTACGATCTGGGGCGAGGCCTATTACGATAACACAGCGCAAAACCCGAATAACCCGAATACCCCACCACAAGCCGTTTCATTGGGCGAAGGCACCAAAGACGAAATGATGTTGGTGTATTTTTGGCTCACGACCTATATGCCAGGTGATGAAAGTATGGTCATCGACAATACAGCGTTAAAAAATATCAGCGCGGTCATTAAACCGGAAGCACAATCGTTGAAGTTGTATCCCAACCCCAGTAGCAATTACATTCGTATCAACGATCTACAATCTCAATGCAGATTCGCCATTATCGATTTAACCGGAAAAACAGTGTTTAAAGGCGATGTATCGACAGAAAATCCGTTGGTGGATATCAGCGAATTATCGAACGGAACTTACTTACTTCAAGTTGTGACGAACAGAGGCGTAATTACTACGCAGCAAATCATCAAACAATAATGATTGGGGGACCTTCCCAACTCAGAATTATTTCACGCAAATTACCGAAATCTCAACCAAGGCATCCTTGGGCAAACGGCTAACTTGCACTGTTTCGCGGGCTGGGTACTTCCCTCCGGTAAAATGACTTCCATAGATGGCGTTAACCTTTGGAAAATCATTCATATCCTTTAAAAAAATCGACGATTTTACAACGTTATCCCAAGTAAGACCTGAGGCAGTGAGCAACGCTTCGATATTCTGCATCACACGTTTTGATTGCATATCAACGTCCGTTTCGCTGTCAAAATTGCCTGTTTTTGGATCCAATCCGATTTGACCGGAAAAATAATAGGTATCGCCAACTCGAACGGCCTGACTGTATGGACCAATGGGTTTAGGTGCATTTTCGGTGTAAATGATTTCTCGCATGTTATTAAGGTTTGATGTAATTTTGTGACTGCATGAAAATAGGAATATTGGCAAGCCCAACCAAACGAAACGCATGGGAGAACAAAGAAACCCCTTCATCGACCTATTCATGGGTGCAAGATAATGAAGGCCATGAACATTACGATGTGTTTTTGGATTTGGATTTTGACGACAACTCCTATCGATTGCAGGATTATCTAACGAACACGCATACCACCTTTATTTTGGGCGCTGTGAAATGCACTTTGGAGTCCGCTGCAGTTGGCCTGAATATTCCTCATGACTGGAAAGGCATCGGCATCAATGCACTGCCAACATTTTTGGAACGGAACACCTTAGAGTGCACCAATCCCTATCAATTGGCAGGAATATCATTGAAAGAACTCGCCGATTTATTGGGCTATCCTAATATCGAAGTGGTAGGAAGTCGCGTTGGTCTCATTACCCCCCGCGTAATTTGCATGATCATCAACGAAGCCTTTTACACGGTGCAAGAAGGTACAGCAAATCGGGAAGATATTAACCAAGCGATGCGATTGGGCACCAACTATCCCAAAGGGCCTTTTGAATGGTGCGAAGCGATGGGTCTGCAAAACGTGTACGAAGTCCTTGAGGCGATGTACAACGATACAAAAGATGAGCGATACAAAATCTGCAGCTTATTAAAGCAGGAGTATTTGCTTGGCAAATAATTTATATTTAAACTTCTTAATCCCTTATTGAATTTCGATTTATTATCGGAGTACTGTCATGCGTCATAACTATTAGTAGGCGATATCTTATTTTACCAGATTTATTTAATTTCCACAATCCACATAAGTATCCTGAATACTCGATCACATTTGTTGAAGGTCTAGTTTGATTCTTCATTCAAGTTTGAATTACAATTTTAAATCAAAAAAGAGGAGGGCCGCCCAACGGGCGGCCCTCCTCTAATATTCAATATTTTATTTAACAGTGAGTGGTATTTCTAC